>ERZ791834.69-NODE-69-length-91038-cov-60.8213_pt1 | contig 91038 bp, 85 predicted proteins | sample MGYA00510293_ERZ791834 | MGnify/ENA primary metagenome ERZ791834 (study PRJEB30046, sample SAMN00715253) | human gut metagenome | study: EMG produced TPA metagenomics assembly of the A metagenome-wide association study of gut microbiota in type 2...
GAAAAAAGCACCTCACAATCTCTAGACTTTGTCTAACAATTGTAAGGCACTTCATAGGTCCGATTTTTTTATTATTAAAATCCATTAAATATTGATACATTTTTATTAAAATGTCGAATATCTCTTTTAGTGACGACAAAAAAGTTTATAATATATATTGAAAACGTTTTTAGAAGTTTTGTGAGGTGATCTTTATGAGGAAGAAGAAAGCTATAATGATAGGTGCCGGTTTAGCAAATATGGCTGGTGCAGTTTATTTGATCCAAGAAGGAAATTGGGATGGTAAAGATATTACTTTTTATGCTTTAGACACACATGGTGCTAATGACGGATCTACTGCTTCTGAAGCTGCTGAAGAATATTGGAATAAAAATCATCCAATGGAAAATACAAAGGGATTTATTGCTCGTGGTGGACGTATGTTAAACTATCGTACATACGTTGATTTGATGGATTTATTGGACAGAATTCCTTCAGTTACAGAACCAGGCATGACGGCTGCTGAAGATACACGTGATTTTGATAGTAAGCATCGTACCTATGATAAAGCTCGTTTGCTTCAAGGAGGCAAGGGAATCGTTGATGGTCACAAGCTTGGTTTAAACAATCTAGACAGAATACTACTTTCACGTTTAGTTATGATGCCTGATAATCAAGAAGAAAAGCTAGATAATGTGACAATTGCAGAATATTTTGAAGATTCGCCACATATTTTCCAAACTAATTTCTGGTACATGTGGGAAACAACTTTTGCATTTAGAACACAATCATCAGCTCAAGAATTAAGACGTTATATGCATCAGATGATTTATGAATTTACTCAAATTGAACATTTAGTAGGGGTAAATCGTACACGTTACAACCAATATGAAAGTATTATGTTACCACTAATTAAGTATCTTGAAGGACAAGGATGTAATTTTGTTATGAATAGACGAGTTACAGACTTTGAATTTAAAGATACACCAATGCAAGATGAAATTACTGTAACTGGTTTAGAAATGGAAAACATCGAACAAGGCACAGTAGAACACGTAGCTGTAGATGATGAAACAGTTGTCTTCTTTACTAACGGATCTATCACAGATTCTGCAACTTTAGGTGATTTCAACACCCCAGCTCCTGAAAATATGGACTATGGAGCAGCTTCATCATTATGGAAGAAAGCATGCGAAAGATTTTATAACCTGGGAAATCCTGATAAATTCTTCAATGATAGAGATGCATCAGAATGGGTAAGTTTTACTTTAACAACTAAGAATCATATTTTATTAAATGAAATTACTAGAATTACAACTCAAGTTCCAGGAAATGCTTTAAATTCATTCATTTCAACTGAACCTATTACACCATTAGGACATAAAGATGTTAATATGTCGATTGTTGTACATCATCAACCACACTTTACAACACAAAAAGCTAATGAATCTGTAATTTGGGGATACTTCTTATATCCACGTCGTCGAGGAGAATTTGTTGATAAACAATATATCAAGATGACAGGTAAAGAAATGTTGCAAGAATTGATAGGACAATTATCTAAAGTAGATCCTGGTCCACACAATATCATGGACTTAGAAGATGAAATTATGGACAGTGTTATCAATTGTATCCCAGTATACATGCCATATGCTTCAGCATTATTTAACAATCGTGCTAAGAGTGATCGTCCAGAAGTAATTCCAAAGCATTCTACAAACTTAGCATTTACTGGAGAGTTTGTAGAACAACCATATCAAATGGTATTTACTGAACAAAGTGCAGTTCGTTCAGGTGAAGTTGCTGCATTCCATTTTGCAGGAGTGTCAGAGACTAAACTAGTTAAGAATCCACGCTTTGATAAAGATCCAAGAGTATTGCTTAGAGCAACGAAGAGAATGTTTGAATAGAGATAAAGAAAGAGTGCTAGAGAATTGAAATTTTCTCAGCACTCTTTTTAAATATCATCTTCACTGATATGTTCTTTGACTTGTTTAAAAATCATAATAATATGTTTATCTGCTAAACTATATAAAATTCTTTGACCATCACGTCGACCAGATACAAGACCTGTTTGACGTAACAGTTTAAGTTGATGAGAGATAGCAGATTGTGAAACTCCAATTTCAGAAGTGATTTCTGAGACTGAAAGTTCACGTTCATATAATAGATACAAAATTTTGTAGCGAGTATAGTCTCCAAATGCTTTAAATATTTGGACACTGCGTTGAGTTTCTTCTTCTGAAGGTAATTTTGCAAAATGTTCTTTCATATAGTTCACCAAAACTAATTCTACCATTACTAGCAAAAAAAGACACGCAAAAAAGTTATAAGCTGGATTGATAGGGAAATGAAAACGTGTTATACTCTAGATGTAAATATATGAGCATATATTCATATTTTAGAAAGTAGGTGTTTATTATGAGCTTAATAAAAAGAATGTCACCAGATGAGAAAAAAGAAAGTGGAGTAATTGTACTTTGCTTAATGCTTTTGATTCTCGCTCATTTTATATCGAAAAATATAACGATAGTTCTGTACATAGTAATTTATATTATTTCAGCTTATCCAATTTTAAAAGAAGCGATAGAAAATATACTTCATGGTAAGTGGTTTGACGAGAATTTTTTGATGTCGGTAGCTACAGTTGGGGCTTTAGCGATTGGACAATTTTCTGAAGCTATTGCAGTTATGTTATTTTATCGTGTAGGTGAAATATTTGAAGATTTAGCGATAGAAAATTCTAAAAAATCAATAACTAACTTACTAGATATTCGACCTGAATATGCTAATTTAGAATTGAATGGTAAATTACAGCAAGTTAAGCCAGAGTTATTAAACAAGGGTGACATAATCATTGTTAATCCAGGAGAGAAAATAGCGGTTGATGGAGTTGTTGAATCTGGAGAGGCATATTTAAATACTGCAGCTCTAACTGGTGAAACTAAACCCTTGTTAGTTACTAAGGATAGTCAGGTTTTAAGTGGAATGATTGTTGAAAATAGTGCCCTTAGGATAAGAGTAAGTAAAGAGTATAAAGATTCTACCGTAGTAAAGATTTTAGAATTAGTACAAAATGCTAGTGAAAAAAAGACAAAGACAGAGAATTTTATTACTAAATTTTCTCAGATATATACTCCAGTAATAGTAATATCTGCGATCATGTTAGCTAGCATCCCACCATTATTTTTAGGACAAGAATTCCAAGTATGGCTATATCGAGCTTTGATTTTTCTAGTTATTTCCTGCCCGTGTGCTTTAGTTATCTCAATACCATTAAGTTATTTTGGTGGAATTGGTGCAAGCTCTAGGGCTGGTATCTTAGTTAAGGGAAGTAACTACTTAGAGGCGCTTAGTCAAGCTAGGGCTGTTATTTTTGATAAGACAGGTACTTTAACTAGAGGCGAATTTTTTGTAACTCAAATTATACCTGCAAATGGAGTAAGTAAGAAAGAAATTGTAAAATTAGCTGCAATCGCTGAATCGTCTTCTCCACACCCAATTGCCCGTTCAATTGTTAAAAATTACCCGGGAAATATTGCACGAGTAAGCAATGTTGAAGAACTAGTAGGCCTAGGTGTTAGAGCTGAATATCAGGGTGATACTATTAGTGTAGGTAATATGAAGCTGATGAACAAGCTTCATATTGACGGAGTATCAACAATAGAAGATACTACAGGAACTGTCGTCTATGTAGCTCTAAATAATGAATATTTTGGTGCAATAGAAGTCTCAGATATGATAAAGACTGATGCTAAAGTAGCTATTCAAGGTCTTAAGAATGTAGGAATAGACAATGTTACTATGCTTACAGGGGATAAAAAGATTGTCGGGGAAAGTGTAGCTGAAAAATTAGCTATCCCTAATGTAAAGACCGAATTATTACCACAAGATAAAGTAACAGAAGTTGAGAAAATCAAATCTGAGATAGGTGATAAAGGTAAAGTGATCTTTGTAGGTGATGGCTTAAATGATACTCCAGTTTTAGCTAGTGCCGATGTAGGCGTTGCAATGGGGGCATTAGGTTCAGATGCGGCAGTTGAAGTAGCAGATGTTGTTTTGATGAAAGATAATCCAACTGCTGTTACCAAAGCAATAAAAATTGCTAGAAAGACAAAGGTAATCGTATGGGAAAATATTATCTTTGCTTTAGTAGTAAAAGCAATTTTCCTTTTAATAGGTGCACTAGGAATAGCGACAATGTGGGAGGCTGTATTTGCTGATGTAGGGGTAACCTTCATAGCTATTTTAAATGCTTTACGTTTATTGAAGATAAAGGAAGAAAATGAAAAAATAAAAAAATAAATAAGCATCCATACTCTAAGACTAAAAAGTATAAAGTAGAAGTTAACGAAGCATAAAAAAAGCGTTGAGAGTTTTTCTCAACGCTTTTGATATATATATATAACGACTAACAATTAGTCGATTAACTTGAATTGTTCAGCTTCGTCTAAGAATTCTTTATCACCAGCTGGAGCTTCGATAGAACCGAATGGCATTTGTGCACGTAATGTCCATTCTGCTGGAAGATCAAATTCTTTCTTAATATCATCATCAATTAATGGGTTGTAATGTTGTAAGCTAGCACCAATACCTTGTTCTGCTAAAGCAGTCCATACAGCTTGTTGAGCACCACCAATACCTTGTTCTGCCCATGTTGCGAAGTTATCAGCATATAATGGGAATGCTTCTTCTAATTCATGAACTTTAGGTGTGTTTGTAAAGTAAAGGATTGTACCAAAACCTGCACGGAAGCTAGCGATTTTTGCTTGAGTATTCTTGAATGCTTCGTCATCGTCAACAACTTTACGTAAGTTAGCTTCAACGATGTCCCATACTTTATTTGATTTTTCACCAAATAATACAACAGCTCTTACTGTTTGGCTGTGGAAAGCTGTAGGAGATTGTTGAATAGTTGTTTTTACTAAGTTAAAGATGTTATTTTTATCAGTAGTAACATTTTCACCAATAGCGTAAATTGAGCGACGTTTTTTTTGTAATTCGTTAAATTTTGATTTCATTATTAATTACCTCTTTTTCAATTATGTTGTGTTCAATAAGTACACATATAATATAACAGATTACAAAAAGTAAGTAAAGAGAAAATACTAATTTTTTGTAATTAAAATGATTGATTTATTTTTTGTAAATCTTAAAATTTTATTCAATAAAAATTCACAAATTCTTCAAAAATAAAAAGTAATATAAGTGAGTACTCAGTTTAGAGTATGTTTTTTGAAAGCATAGTTCCCAGCTGATGAACTGGGAATAACCCTTAAATATATTTCCTTTTTCTCCGCAGTTTCCCTAGCTGTGGAGTTTTTTTATGCTTTAAATAATCTAAAAAGTATTGTAAAATTTATTTAGAATATGTGTTCGGAGGGTTAAAATGGCAAGAAAAAAGAAAAATAAATCAAATAAATTTATGAGATGGTTAGCTACCGTTGCTGTAGGGGTTGCTTTAGCAGCAGTAGGGGTTAATACAAATCATATTAGTACACCATTTAATAATGAGGTTGCAAGTAGTAGTACATATAACAAAAAGGATTACACTCCTACTGAGGAACAAGCAAGTGTAGTATTAACAGATAATGTACGCCAACAATTAGGTGGTAATTTAAGCTTTAATGGGGCAGGAGCTTTCATTGTAAATAATAATAAGACTAACTTAAATACAAAAGTTTCTAGTGCACCATATGCTGTTAATGAGGTTGATTCATTGAATCGACCAACTGTTGCGAATGCTTGGCTAAATAGAACTAGTCGTCAATATAAAAATCGCCAAGCTACAGGAAATGGACGTACAAGTTGGAAGCCACAAGGATTTAGGCAGGTACAAAACTTGCCTGGTAGATTCAAGCATGCTTATGATAGAGGACATTTATTAGCATATGCTCTTGTGGGAAATGTTAGAGGATTTGATGCTTCTGAGTCTAATGAAAAGAATATAGCTACTCAAACTGCATGGGCTAATGAATCGGCTTCTAAGGATTCTACCGGACAAAATTACTACGAAGGATTGGTAAGAAAAGCTTTAGATAGAAACAAGCAGGTTCGTTATCGTGTGACAGATGTCTATGATGGTAATAATCTAGTGCCAGCAGGAGCACATTTGGAAGCTAAATCATCAGATGGTTCGCTAGAATTTAATGTATTTGTGCCTAATGTACAAACTAACATAAATATTAATTATGCTACAGGACAAGCTACTAGAAAATAAAAAAATGGTAAATCGATTTTTGATTTACCATTTTTATTTTTTGAAAAATTTAAATTAATTAACACCTGAAATAACAAAAAACTTAATAATAGAAATAAAGACCAAAAATAATTGTAGAATAAAGTCTATTTTATTGAAAATATTTTTGTCCGAAGTTGATTCATAAAAATGAAAATGGAACATCAACATAACCAATGAAGCAAACGCCAGGCCACCTAAATGAATTAGGTTGGAATCGATAATTGTCCAAATAAACAACAAAATTGTAACTACAAAGACAACGATTTTTGGAGTAGTAGTTGGATAATAAGAATTTTTCATAATAAATCAACCTCCCTGAATATAAGCTCCAACCATAGTATAACACGCTTTCAGTAAGAAAATTAAATGAGAGATGTTATATTGGAGTTAAAAAAAATCGAAAAATGTGTTGACAAATGATTATAGTATGATTAGAATACAAAACATAGAGATTAAATATAAAAGAACGCAATGAGAAAGAAGAGTAATTTGTTTGCCCTTTAAGCGAGCTTCGTTTGGTGAGAGGAAGTAAGACAGTAAGCAGATGAAAATCACTTTCGAGTGTTGTACCGAAATCTTAGTGAGAGTAAGGTGCATTGGGAACACCCATTACAGTGTTAGCGTATCGCCTAGACGTAGGCCGTACGTGAAAGGTAGCTGCAGCGATGTAGCTATAAATGCAGGGTGGTACCACGCGATAGGCGTCCTTGAATCGAGTAGTCGATTTAGGGGCGTCTATTTTTTTATTGCGTGCAAACTGAGAGTAACCAATCCGGAAGGTGCTTAATTAGTTGCTATATTTTTTCTAATAAATGAGAATTTGATGAGGGTATGATTTTATGGAGAAATTAGTAGAAAGAAAATTAACTAAAAAAGATTATTTTGTCGTTAGTTCGTTGCTATTTGCATTATTTTTCGGAGCTGGGAACTTAATTTTCCCACTACATTTAGGACAATTAGCAGGTCATAATTGGCTTCCTGCTACACTAGGATTTTTAGTAACAGGTGTTTTGTTACCATTGCTATCAGTTCTAGCTATCGCAATCACACGTTCTAAAGGTGTTTATGATGTAGGTTTACCACTAGGCCCAACTTTTGCTTTAGTATTTATGGTATTAATTCATGCTACAATCGGACCATTATTTGGTACTCCAAGAACAGCTACTGTTTCATTTACGGTTGGTTTGGCACCATTAGTTCCACAACAATATCAACAAGTAGCATTATTTGGTTTCTCTGCATTATTCTTTTTAGCAGCATTTTTATTATCATATAAAGAAAATAACATCGCATCTAATTTAGGTAAGGTTTTAAATCCAGTATTTTTGGTATTATTATTCTTAGTATTCTTGGTATCATTCTTAAAACCAATGGGTAGTGTTTCTCAAGCAGCACCTACTGCGCAATATCTACATGGTGCATTTACTAATGGATTTTTAGAAGGTTATAACACAATGGATGCTTTAGCAGGTTTAGCTTTTGGTGTTACTGTTGTTACAGCCGTTCGTGCAATGGGTAAAAAACGTGAAAAGAGTGTTGCTGCCGTTACTGCTAAAGCTGGTTTCTTCTCAATGAGTGCAGTTGCAGTAATCTACTTACTTCTAATTGTTGTAGGCGCAATGTCATTAGGTAGATTTAAATTATCCGCTGATGGTGGTGTAGCATTTTCTCAAATCGTTAATGCTTATGCAGGTTCATTTGGTCAAGCTGTATTGGCTACATTAATCACAGTTACATGTTTAACAACAGCGGTAGGTTTGGTTGCAGCTTTTGCTCAAGATTTCCATGCACATTTTCCAAAGGTTAGTTATCACACATGGTTGGCATTATCATGCTTAGCATCATTCTTAACAGCTAACTTTGGATTAGAACAAATCATCGCTTGGTCAACTCCAATGTTAATGTTCTTATATCCATTATCAATGGTATTGATCTTATTATCTGTATTTTCACCTTTATTCAAGCGTGATGGTGCAGTATATTTCATGGTAGTTCTATTTACTGTAGTTCCAGCATTCTTTGATATGGTAGTTGCATTCCCAGCAGTTGTTAGTCAAAGCGCATTTGGTAAAGCAGTCGCAGCATTTAGATTGCATTACCTACCATTAGCTAGCATCGGATTATCATGGGTAGTTCCAGCATTAGTTGGATTAGTATTAGGATTAGGGATTTACTTCTATAAGAAAGCTAGAGTATCTGTAGGAGTAACTGAAAAAGAATAGGTTATAAATGTTAAAATATCGAAGTGCGTGTAGTGTATGCTATACGCACTTTTTACGTTGTCTAGAATTATATTGGGAATTTTGTTATTATTTTATATAAAAGATATTTGATTTTATTTGGATTTGTTTAGATGAGGTGGCAAATATGAGCTATATATTACAAAAGAAAATTGCTAATACTTTTCGTGAACAGATAATGAAAAAAGGTTTTAATCATGTTTCAGTAAGTTCTCTAATGAGAATATTAGATATCAGGCGCCAAACTTTTTATGATAGCTTTCAAGATAAATATGATCTGCTAGAGTGGCAATTAAATGACATCTTGGAAGAAACAATTGATAATAATATTGACTACCTTCATTGGAAAGAAATTTTAAAGTTGTTCATTTACGAAATAGATGCTCATAAACGCTACTATTATGAATGCTTGACGGTACAAACCGAGGTTAATGTAGCAGATATTTTTGCGACACATTTGGTAGTATTATTAGCTCATGTGCTAGAAAGGCAGGAGCTTATCTCAAATAAAAAAGCACAGGATAATATGTGGATCCTATGCTTAGGTATATCTACAACTATAATTCACAATGTTACGACACCCAATCCGGTAGATTATGAATTAATTGTAAAACAAGCAATTAATGCAATTGAATATTCTTTTGAGAGTTAATTACCAAGCTGGAACATTAACGGGAGCTTGCAAGGCGTGAAGCCAGTCAGCATCTTCAACTTTTAATAATGATAGAGAAATCCCGTTAATTCCATAAGATGAAAGAAAAGTACCGACTTTATCGAATGCGATATTGATATTATCTAAAGCCAATAAAGAACAAACATCATTATTAAAAATCAAATTTTCAATAGGTGTAGTACCACCTAGAGAATTGATTAGAACAACAAATGTATCACCCTTGTACCATTGGAAATTTAAGCGCAATTTGGCTATCAACTCTCTAGCAAGTAATTCAGAAGACTTAAATTCTTCTTTGCGATAGCCGGGTTCACCATGGATACCAATTCCATAATATATCTCATTATCTTTTAGGTTAAAATTATCTCCAGAAAAAGCCACACCAATAGTTTTTAGGTTCTTTGTTAAATGTTGACCAATCATTTCAAGAGTATCAATATTAGCTCCATTTTGAGCATAGTAGCCGAGAATTTTATGAATTAGGACAGTTCCAGCTACACCACGCCGTCTTTTTTCAAAGGATGAATCTACCGAAACATCATCTCTAACAATAACCATTCCAATTTGCCAACCTTCATCTTCTAAAGTTACTTTAGCTTGAGTAAAAGCAGCAACATCTTTGGGAAAGTTTTTAACAATATAAAAAGCTTTTTTAAGTGTAGTTGTTTTTTTAGTAACTGTAATTATTTCTTCTGGAGTAGGTGGTTCAAATAATTCTCCAGTAATTGAAGCGCTTAGCATTCCAGGTCCAACAAATCCCCAGTGAGCAGGATCATGACCAGCACCACCACCTGAAATCAAAGGAATGTGTTCATCATTAAAATTTCTATCTATAAATCCAAATATTCCTGAAACCTGTTTAAGAGATGGATAAGCAAGCTTGATACCTTGGATTGTGTTTTCTAAAGAAATATCATGTGTGTTTGTTAATCTCATATTATCACTTCCATACTATTAGTATAATAATACCTTATAGGATGAAGTAACGGACAGATTTAAGATATTGTCCACTATAATTGAAAGCGGTTATATTATACAATCAAGTTGTAAATAATCATAGTTCGACATGGAGGTATAGTCATGAAGAAAATTATCAATAATCCAGCAGATGTTGTTCCAGAAATGGTTAACGGAATGGTTCGTTTATATCCACAATATATTGAAAAGATTGATGGTACTGAAGTAATGGTGCGTAGTGACAAAGAATCTATGCAAGGTAAAGTAGGTATTGTCAGTGGTGGTGGTAGTGGACATGAACCATCACATGCAGGATTCGTAGGTAAAGGTATGTTAAGTGCAGCAGTTGCAGGACAAGTATTTACCTCTCCAACACCTGATCAAATATACGAAGCAATCAAGGCTGTTGATAGTGGCAAAGGTGTATTTTTAGTTATTAAAAATTATTCTGGTGATGTAATGAACTTTGATATGGCAAAAGATATGGCAGAAATGGATGATATTGAAGTTAAATCAATCATTGTCAATGATGATATTGCCGTAGAAAATAGTTTGTATACACAAGGTCGCCGTGGTGTAGCCGGAACCGTATTAATGCATAAAATCTTAGGTGCGGCAGCAGATCAAGGTGCAAGTTTAGATGAAATAGAAGAACTAGCTAAGAAAGTATTACCTAATTTAAAGACTATTGGTGTAGCTTTATCAGCTGCAACAGTTCCAGAAGTTGGCAAACCAGGATTTGAATTAGCTGAAGATGAAATTGAATATGGGGTAGGAATTCATAGTGAACCTGGCTATAGAAGAGAAAAGATTAAGCCATCTAAAGAATTAGTAGCAGAATTAATTGAAAAACTTGATGAAGAACTTCATTTGAATAAGAATAAAAAATATGCTGTTTTAATTAATGGTATGGGTGCAACTCCATTAATGGAACAATATGTATTTGGCAACGATGTGCTAGATGCATTGGAAGCAAAAGGTGTTAAACCAGTATTTACGAAAGCTGGTAATTATATGACATCAATTGAAATGGCTGGTATTTCTTTAACAATATTTGAATTGGTTGAAGATAAGTGGCTAGATTATTTGAATTATCCAGTAGAAACAATTGCATGGTAAAAAGCTTAGGTAGGGAAGGAAGATTGAAATGTCAGTAACTAAAGAAAACTTAGAAAAATGGTTAGAAATATTTGGTGATTTAATTGAAACTAACAAGGCATATCTTAGTGATTTAGATACACCAATTGGAGATGGAGATCATGGTAATAACATGGCTCGTGGTATGGCTGCAGTTAAAGAAACTTTAGCAAGTAAGCAACCAGAAGATATTGTTGGAGTATTTAAGGTTACAGCGATGTCCTTGATTAGTAAAGTTGGTGGTGCTTCTGGTCCTTTATATGGAACTGCATTTTTAGAAATGGCCAAAGCTAGTGCTAAGACAGATGATTTAGCAGAATTAATGAAATTAGCTTTAGCTGGAATTAAGAAACGTGGTGGAGCCGAAGCTGGAGATAAGACAATGGTGGATGTTTGGACGGTATTAGTACCAAAATTGAAAGATAATAGTCTAACTCAAGCAGATATTGATGCAGCAGTTGAATCTACAAAGGATATGGTTGCCAAGAAAGGTCGTGCTTCTTACTTAGGTGAACGTTCAGTTGGACATTTAGACCCAGGTGCTGTATCAAGTGGTTACCTATTTACAGCCCTTTTAGAAGCGGGGGTTATGTAATGAGTTTTGGAATTACAATTGTTTCTCACGTTTATGAAGTTGCTAATGGATTGCCAAGATTGTTGACTCAGGTAGCTAAGGATGTTCCTATTACAACAGCTGGTGGAACTGAAGATAATGATGTTGGGACAAGTATGGAAAAAATCATGAATGCTTTTGAAGAAAATGATGCTGATGAAATTTTAGCTTTCTATGATTTAGGAAGTGCAAAAATGAACTTAGAGATGGCGATCGAAATGACAGATAAAAAAGTTCATCTCTATGATGTTGCTTTAATCGAAGGAGCATATACAGCAGCAACACTTCTTGAAGCAGGAGTAGATTTACAGGAAGTAGAAAAGCAGTTAGAACCACTAAAAATTAAATAGAGGTGAGTACTATGAACGGATTTATTGGTGAATTTCTTGGTACGATGATTTTAATTGTTCTAGGTGTAGGTACCGGCGCCGGCATAAATCTTAAGACGTCATATGCACGTAATGCTGGTTGGTTGTTCGTAACTCTAGCATGGGGTATGGCCGTAACGTTCGGTGTTTATGTAGCTGGTAGTTTTGGAGCCCAAGGACATTTGAATCCAGCGGTAACAATCGGATTTGCTCTTTTTGGTTTCTTCCCTTGGAGCCAAGTTTTACCATATTTATTAGGACAATTTTTAGGTGCTTTTGTTGGTGCAGTTTTAGTAATCATTCAATATGGAGCACAATTCAAGAATGCTAAGAATACTAGCGATGGTAATGTAGTTGGAATTTTCGCAACTGGTCCAGCTATTGACAATGGTTTATATAATTTCTTGAGTGAAACAATCGCAACTTTTGTATTTATCTTTACATTATTAAATCTTGGCGACTTTACAAAAGGATTGAAGCCATTAATCGTTGGTTTATTGATTATGGTAGTTGGTCAAGCTTTGGGTGGAACAACAGGTTTCGCTTTGAATCCAGCTCGTGACTGGGCTCCAAGATTTGCTTATACAGTATTACCAGTACCTAATAAGAGTAATGCAAATTGGGGCTATGCATGGGTACCAATGTTAGGTCCAATTGTTGGAGGTATCTTAGCTGCTGGCTTACAATATTTATTAGTATAAAATTTCAATTGCTTGAAATAGAGAATAGTTGAAGATTAGCTTTCAAACAGGCATAATCTTCAACTATTTTAATTTTATCCTGGACTTACGGAAAAACGTTTTATGGTATAATAGTGTCAGAATAAAGATAATTATGTTGAACACAGATAGAGTCAGCCAACTCTAAAAGTCGTGCAACATTGTAGAATTGAGAGCGGTTTTAATTTACCGCTCTTTTTTATTTGCTTAATTCATACAAATTTTTTATATTTTATGCTAGAATTAATTTATAGATAACACAAGGAAGGGATGATAGATAGTTTGGAGATAATAATTTTATTATTTGAATTGGTATTTTTTGCTGTTATCAGCATTATAATTGCTGAGATGTTTGCTAAGGTATCAATGAATTACGTTAGTCTAATTATGGGATCGGTTTTAGGATTACTTCCTGTAACGACTTATGACATCCGTTCATTTAATCCGGAAGTTTTTATGCTTTTAATCGTAGCACCGCTATTATTCTTTGAAGGGCAAGCTACTTTCCTTAATGTAGTTGGTAAAAGGGTAAAACAAATTTTCCAAGTTACAGTTATCATGGTCTTACTTTGTGCAATCGTAGCCGGATTTAGTAGCTATGCGATTGGTAAGATTGGCTTGCCATTGGCTTTTATCTTAGCTGCAATCAGTACACCAACTGATGCAACAGCCACTCAATCAGTAACTGAAGGACTAAAAATTCCACGTCGCGAAGGATTCTTTTTAAAAATGGAATCATTATTTAATGATGCTTCAGGAATTATTTTATTAAACATGGCCGTTTTATGGTATATCAATGGAAGAATAAACTATCGTGAAACATTGACAGATTTTATTTTATCTGCTGGTGGTGGGATTGTAATTGGTTTTATAATCGCATGGATTATTGTTTTATTCAGGCAAGCACTCCTTAGAAGTTCGTATAATTCTGTAAATGCACAGGTGATTATTTATTTAATGACACCATTTATTATCTATTATCTGGCGGAGGAATTTCATGTTTCTGGGATTATTGCAGTAGTTTGTGCAGGATTGGTGCATAATGCTGAAACTCAACGTAGTCGATTAGCGAATGCTCAAATGGTGTATATGGGTACAAATTTAGTTTCAATCATTACGGAACTTTTTAACAGCATCGTTTTTGTAATTTTAGGAATGATGTTGGTTAATATCATAAAAGATGAGAGTATCACTTATAATTCGTGGATCTGGATAACTTTAGGTGCAATTTTGTATCTATCCAATGTAATTGTACGATATATATGGCAGAATTAAATTTAAAATGGATAATCGTGCAGGTTGGATCTTTTCTTTAGGTGGTGTGCATGGAGCTGTAACGTTATCCCTAGCATTTACAGTAGCTAAGACTAGTGTTAATAGTCAGGATTTTAGTTTAGTAGTGATGTCTGAAAGTGTACTGATTATTTTGAGCATGATAGTTCCTACTGTTATTTTTAGGTTCATTTTAGAAAAAGATGTGTCTGATGAAGACGGTGAGAAGGAATTAGATGAATTAAGAGAAGAAATGATTCAACAAGCAATCGACACTGTACAGAAAATGTACTTAGCGAAAAATGTAAAACAATCTGTAATTTTTGATTTGAAGTCTCAAAATCAAAATACAAGAACAAAGGATTTTGTTAAAGAATGGCGTAACGCAGTACGTCATCCACAATATACAGAAGCGGAAAAAGAAATGGAAAGACGTGCATTTATTAATGCATTCTATCAAGAACGACAATATTTAGATATGATTTCTCAAAAAGAAGCACGGTATGAAAAATATGTGTATCACTTATATAGTGAAATTCTTTTAGCTGAATCGATAGTTCTCAATTCGGAATTTGTTGAAGAATAGGGTTACTTTAATAAAATTGTGAGTTAGACTAAATATTAGATAATGTCTAAATTTGTCAAAGTAGCGTGAAAGGACGTTAATTCCTATGATAATTCTTACAAAAAGGCAAAAAGAAATTTTATCGATATTATTACGAATATCAAATGGGACAACGATTAAACAGCTTGAAGAAAGCGTCAATGTTAGTCGAAGAACCATTTATCGTGAATTTAATGAGCTAAAACTGGATTTAGAGCGAAGAGGACTGACAATTTCTAACATTGATGGGAAATATGTACTTCAAGGACAAGAAAGAGATATTGAACAATTGCGTGAAGACATTGGTGATAGTCCTAGCCAACAAGAAATGTCAGTATCTGAAAGGCAAAGTATTTTGGCGGCAATGCTTTTACTAGAAGATGAGCCACAAAAAATTGTTAGTCTGGCGATGTCTCTAAAAGTAAGTGAAGGTACTGTACAACGAGATTTAACGGAAGTAGCCTTGGCACTTGGAAAATATGGGATAACTTTAATTAAGAAAAAAGGTGTAGGTATTTCAGTTAAAGGTACTGAATTTCAAAGACGTCAGGTACTATGTGGTATCTTATTGAGTGAGATCAATGATTATCGTTTCTTTAAGTATATTGGCGACAATCAGGATGTTGGGGGAAACAATTACTTTTTGAGATTATTACCGAAAAAAAGGATTCAATTAGTAACTCAAGCTCTAAACAAAAGCGTATTAAAGAAAATAAATATCAAGTCAGATCACCAATCAATGCAGCTGATATTATTAACAACCATTTGTTTAGAAAGAGCTGCCTCATCTGATAATTTGGGTGAAATTAAAGCTATTGATGGTTCGTTGAAATATCAATCATTGGTTTATCAATTTATGGCTGAGTATTCACAAATAGAACCATTAAAATTAGATAGAAAAGAAATTATCTATTTAGCTAATCAATTCCAAAGTTGTGATAATGAGAGTTCTCCGACATTTTATGATAATGATCAAGAACTGGCTTTATCACTACAAATAAAGTCTTTCGTTCAAACAGTTTCTGAAAAAATGAAATGGGATTTTCAACGTAATCCAGCATTTTTGAAACGTCTGACAACACATATTGCTGGTTTAGTAAGTCATCAGGTTGAAAGGTTACCTAATACGAGAATTGAAACTTTAACTAGATTAAGCGAAAGGTATCAAGATTTATTTAATGCTATTAAACAAGCGTGGAAAGTTAGTTTTCCAGATGAAAAATTAGCACAATCTGAATTACAATTATTGCTACTGTATTTCGCTAATGAATATACTAGTCGTCATTATCGAGGAGATTTGAAAGCGCTAGTAATTTGTGAAAATGGGATTGGTACATCATCGATCTTAGGACAAAGATTAAAGCAAGAAATTCCAGAAGTTAAGAAAGTAAAAATTTCTAAAATTGCACAACTTCAAGACCTTGATTTAAGTAGCTATGATTTAATTTTATCTACTTTAAAATTACCAGGTTTTCCAAGAAAATATCAAATAGTTAGCCCTCTATTATTAGATGATGAGATTAGTAATATTAAAGATTATTTGAAAAAATATCAGGAAAATTATATCAGTAAAGAAACAGAAAATAATAATGTTTATTTGAATAATTCTAAGTTACAACCAACTAAAAAGTTGAATGGTATTGCGATAGGGGCATTATTCTGTACGGAATTAGTAAATGGAATTGAAGTAATTACATTAAAAAATAAATCTACTGAAAACTTATCTCAAGTAATTAAAGAAATTACAAATAGAATTGGACAAGGAATAGTAAAAGATAAAAGACAAGTAGCTGAAAATTTAAAACGTAGAATAGATTTAGCTCCGATTGGAATTCCTAATAGTAACATGGCCTTGTTACATACTAGCAGCCCGGAAGTTAAACGTTGTTATTTTACCGTAATTGATTTAAACCAATCTCTAAAGATGAAAGCTATGGATCAAACTGAAATTGAAGTTTCAAGGATGTTATTAATGTTAGGACCTGAAAGATTATCAGATATTGAGCAAGATGTAATGGGCATGGTAAGTAGCATGATTGTGATGAGCGATGATACTTTGAAATTATTCGCAACTGGTACAAAAGAAGAGTTACAAAATGCGATTGCTGTAAGGTTTCTACAAGAAATAAAATCAGCTATACCAATTAGATAAAATTATTGTTGACAAGCAATAAATATTAATGTATATTGTAGCTGTTATCTTGATTTATAAGCGTTTTTAAGATTATATAATTATCTATCAAGGTCTATACCAATTTTAGAAAATAAAGATTTGAATTTGAGAGGTAAATAACATATGTGTGGTATTGTCGGTGTTACTGGTAATAATGATGCAACAAACATTTTATTAGACGGATTACAACAATTAGAATATCGTGGCTATGATTCAGCTGGAATTTACGTAAATGACCAAAACGGTAAGGACTTTTTAGTAAAAGAAAAAGGTCGTATTTCCGATTTACGTGCAGAAGTTGGTCCAGAAGTTAAGGGTTCAACAGGTATCGGTCATACACGTTGGGCTACACATGGGATTCCTAGCAAGGTTAATGCTCATCCTCATGTATCAGCAAATGGCCGTTTCTTCTTAGTACACAATGGTGTGATTGGAAACTTTGCTCAATTACGTGATGAATACTTACAAGATATAACTTTGGTAAGTAGTACAGATACAGAAGTTATCGTACAATTAATCGGTAAATTCTCTGATGAAGGCTTAGACACAGAAGCTGCATTTAAGAAAGTTTTAGGCTTAGTTGATGAAAGTTCATCATACTCCTTCTTATTAATGGATAAAGAAGAACCAGATACATTATTTGTTGCTAAGAATAAGAGTCCATTGTTGATTGGTGTTGGCGATGGCTTCAACGTAGTATGTTCAGACGCAATTGCAATGTTAAGTCAAACTCATGACTTCATTGAATTAGTTGACGGTGAAATCGTAATTGTAAAACCTGATTCAATTACTATCAAGGACCCAGAAGGAAATATCATCAATCGTGAACCATTCCACGTAGATACAGATCCAGCAGCAGCTCAAAAGGGTGCATATCCATACTACATGCTTAAGGAAATTGATGAACAACCAGGTGTAATGCGTAACTTAGTTCAACATTATGTAGCAGAAGATGGCTCTATCAATATTGATAAAGAACTATTGGATGCTTTAGAAAAAGCAGATCGTTTGTATATTGTAGCTGCTGGTACAAGTTACCATGCTGGTTTGGTAGGTAAGGAATTATTTGAAAAATTAGCTAATATTCCAACTGAAGTTCATGTTGCTTCAGAATTTGCTTACAACCCACCATTGTTGTCAGAAAAACCATTCTTCATTTTCTTGACTCAAAGTGGTGAAACAGCTGATAGTCGTCAAGTGCTTACTCAAGTAAATGCACAAGGTTATCCAAGTTTAACAATTACAAACGTACAAAACTCTACTTTAGATCGTGAAGCAACATATACATTGTTACTATATGCAGGTCCAGAAATTGCTGTTGCTTCAACTAAAGCCTATACAGCACAAATTGCTCTAGAAGCTATCTTGGTTAAAGCTTATGGCGAAGCTAAAAACATTGATAAGGTTAAGGAATTCGATGTTGCTACTGAATTGACTAAAGTAGCTAATGGTATGCAAGAATTAGTTGACGAAAAAGGTACTGTTGAAAAGATTGCTAAGGATATGTTAGCAACAACACGTAATGCTTTCTACATTGGTCGTGGAATTGACTATGATGTAGCTCAAGAAGCAGCTTTGAAATTGAAAGAAGTTTCTTACATTCAAACAGAAGGCTTTGCTTCTGGTGAATTGAAGCACGGTACAATTGCTTTGATTGAAGAAGGTACACCAGTTGTAGCTGTAATTACAGATCCTAAGACAGCTACTCATACACGTAGTAATGCTCAAGAAGTATTAGCTCGTGGTGCTAACGTGCTATTTATTGCTAGTCGCGATGTGGCTCAAGAAGGCGATCAAGTGGTATTACCAGAAGTAACACCATTGTTATCACCATTATTGGCTATTATCCCAGCACAATTATTAGCTTACTATGCATCAATCCAACGTGGATACGATGTTGATAAGCCACGTAACTTAGCTAAGAGTGTTACAGTTGAATAAAAAATATTAATATTAAAAAAGAGTTGGAATTGTCCAGCTCTTTTTTATATGCAGCATAGGTCTTATGCTATTACATGGTAAACTAACCTGAACTCAAACTAAAGGCTGAGGGAAAATACATTTTCAGATGAATTTTAGAAAATAGTAATAAAAAGACTATCCAATAAAAATTTCTTTCACTGAATAGTCTTGACTAAGATTTATTTTGCTGATAACGCAGCCATTGTTATATAATTATATGGTTGGTTAAAGTGTGGCAAGAAGAAAATATCTAATAAACTTAACTTATCAATAGTTACATGTTCTTGAATTGCCAGTGAGAACATGTGAATTGCCATTGAAACATCTTCCGTTGAAGCTAGTTGAGCTCCGACAATTCTCCGACTTTCTTTTTCATAAACAATTCTGATCTTAACTTCTGCATTTACATCTTTAGGCATGAAAGCTGGTTTTTGTAAGTCTTCAAAGTCTGTATACTCTACATCTAAACCGAATTTTTTCGCTGTCTCTACTGATAGTCCTGTTGAAACCATCTTCAAATCCCAAATGTTAATTCCATTTGAGCCTTGTACTCCTACTGATTCAAGCTTAGTCCCAGCAAGATTGTGAGCAGCTACAATACCTGAACGAACAGCATTAGAAGCTAGAGCAATATAAGTCATTTTATCTAGAGCATTTGAGTAAATTGTGGCACAGTCTCCAACTGCATATACATTTTTATCGCTTGTTTGTCCATAACGATCTACTAAGTAAGCTCCATTTTTGAATAGTTTCAAATGATCTTTACCTAATGAATTATTAGGTCTGAATCCGATTGCATTAATCACTAAATCAACATCATATTCACCTTCAGCAGTTACAACTTGAGTTACATGATTCTGGTCATTACCTTTATATTCTGTTACTAACTCACCAAAATGATTTTCAATACCGTGATCAGCTAAGTTTTTATCCATTAAATCGGTGAATGCTTTATCATAATGAGTAGATAAGGAACGATCAGCTGCGTCAAATAGTAATACATTCTTACCCCGACGTTTAGCAGCTTCAGCAATTTCAACTCCGATATAACCAGCTCCGATAACTGCTACATTCTTTACTTCTTCTGCAGAAATTTCTTTATCTACATCTTGACCATCTTGGAATAATTTCAAGAAATGAATTCCGTTTAAATCTTTACCAGCTACATTAGGAGATATTGGTAGAGAACCTGTTGCTAGAATTAGTTTATCGTAATCTTCAGTTAATTCTGTGCCATCTTTCTTAATATAGTGAACTACTTTTTTATCAAAATCTATATCTTTAACTTCTGCTTCAAGGGTAATTTTAGCACCTTTATTTGTGAAATCTTCTACTTGGGTATAGAACAACCCATGATAATCGTTCACTTGTCGTCCTACCCAAAGTGCTGTTCCGCATCCTAAGTAACTTAAATTAGAATTTCTATCAATCATTACTACTTCTTGATCTGGATAATTATCCAATAATGTATTAGCAGCAGCGATTCCAGCGTGATTTGTACCAATAATTACAGTCTTTGTCATCATAAAAGACCTCCTAAAATAGTTTGTAAACGTTTTAACAATTAAATTGTAACACTATTCACAATATCGTGCAATAGATTTTTTAAAATTAAAAATTTTTTTGTTACATTTCTCTTATTTTTCTCTAACAAAATATCAATGGTAAGTGGTACAACTTTGATAAAGTGACCGGAACAATGACAGTAGGACAAAAGAATATAGGCGGACATTGGTATTTATTTGATAGTAAGGGAGCTATGCAACGAGGTTTCCAATACATTGCTAATCAAAGTAAGACAGTTTACTACAACAAAGATGGTTGGATGCTATATGGCTGGCAAAATAAGACGGTTTACTATAATAAAGATGGTTGGATGTTATATGGACATCAGTTGATAAATGGAAAGAAGTATTACTTTAATACTATAACTGGCGCGAAAGAATAAGCTATAGTTTGTACAAGACACCTTATAATCGTTAGAAAAAAATTAACGATTGTAAGGTGTTTTTAATTTCTCGTGTGAAATTTATTGACAAAAAAGAAGTAAAATTGTATTCTTATAGTATCTTGAAATGAAGGAGTGTTAAAAAATGGCTAAAGGTTCATACCAAGCAATGTTGATGGTTCAACCATGTTACATGATGATGTGTAACATGCTTTTTGGTATGTATAATTCTGGTCAAAGACTAACATCTTCACGCTAATGATGGAATATTTAATCGTATGTAAGTAATTAGATATTTAAATCGGTGAATGCTATTAGTCGGAGACAAGACTAATAGCATTTTTATTTTGAGAACATTACATAAGAAGAGAAGGTGAAAGTATATGTGGCGTACAGTTATTAGTTCTTTACCTGAGTTAATATCAGCTGGAATAAAGTACACAATTCCGTTAGCAATTATTTCATTTATTCTAGGGTTGATTTTAGCTTTGGTTACAGCTTTAATTAGAATTTCGCAAACTAAAGGACCTTTCTTGGTTATCAAAGCAATTTTTAGATTTTATGTTTGGCTATTTAGAAGTACACCATTATTGGTCCAATTATTTATTGTATACTTTGGATTACCGTATCTAAAAATCAAGGGACTAGCACCAGAAGGAATAAAGTTAGATCCATTTACATCAGGAATTATAGTTTTTTCACTTAATACCGGGGCATATGCTTCCGAAACAATTCGTGCGGCAATTACTTCAATCCCTAAAGGGCAATGGGAAGCTGCTGCCTCAATTGGAATGACTCATAAACAAGCATTGATGAGAATAATCATCCCTCAAGCAGCTAGAGTTTCATTACCACCGTTAGCTAATAGTTTCATTGGTTTAGTGAAAGATACATCTTTAGCAGCTTCCATTACGATTGTGGAAATGTTTGAAGTTAGTCAACAAATTGCAGCTGAAAATTACGAGCCGTTAGTAATGTACTGCACAGTAGCAGTCTTATATGCAATTCTATGTACGGTATTATCCTTCTTACAAGGATGGCTTGAAAAAGTAACGTCACGTTATGTGGCAACTCAATAAGTAAAGTAAGTGAGGTGATTGAATGTTACGCTTAGAAAATGTGAATAAAACTTTTGGTGGCAATTTAGCTTTAAAAGATATTACGACAACATTTGAAAATAATCAGACTACAGTTTTAGTAGGCCCATCTGGTTCAGGAAAGTCAACAATGTTACGCTCATTGAATTTACTTGAGATGCCTGAGAGTGGGAAATATTATTTTGATGATTTAGAGCTGGACTTTAAGAAAGGAATTTCTAAAAAAGAGATTTTAAAAGTTCGTCGTGAAACAGAAATGGTTTTTCAAAATTACAACCTTTTTCCACATTTGACAGTTTTGAAGAACATTATTGAAGGACCAGTTCATGTGTTAAAAGAAGATAAGGAATCAGCAACTAAAAGAGCTTATGAATTACTTGAAAAAGTTGGTTTATCAGATAAAGCAGATGCCTATCCGCAACAATTATCAGGTGGACAAGCTCAACGTGTGGCGATTGCTAGATCATTGGCGATGAATCCAAGATATATCCTACTAGATGAACCAACTAGTGCGTTGGATCCGGAGTTAGAATTAGAAGTTTTAAAAGTATTGTTACAGTTAGCTAAAGAAAAACAATCGTTGATAATAGTTACACATAATTTGGCTTTCGCACAAAAAGTTGCGGATAAAATCTTATTTGTTGAAGATGGACAAATATTGTTCCAAGGTCCTAAAGATGACTTTTTCAATTCAGATAATCAAAGAATAAAGAACTTTTTATCCGCGATGACGTTAAGTAACTTAGATTAATGGAGGGAATAATAATGAAATATGGAAAATTAATTAAATCAGTTGCAGCATTTGTTGGGGTAGCTAGTTTGGGATTAGCATTTAACATTGCTCGTCCAGCACAAGCTAGTGCAGATAAAATTTCAGCTGCTACAAGTAGTGAATTGAAGCAAAAAGGAACTTTAACAATTGGGTTAGAAGGAACTTTTGCTCCATACTCATACCGTAAAGATGGAAAATTAACAGGCTTTGAAGTTGAACTTGGTAAGGATATTGCTAAACAAATGGGCTTAAAAGCAAAGTTTGTACCAACTAAATGGGATGGATTAATTGAAGGTGTAAATACTGGCAAATATGATATTGTTTTGAACAACATTACAGTTACTAAGGAAAGACAAGCTAAATTTGGTTTCTCTACTCCATACATCTACTCTCACTTTGCTTTGATTTCTAAAAAAGGTAGTGGCTTGAACACATTGAAAGATATTAAAGGTGTAAAAATTGCTAGTGGTACAGGAACTGACAACTCTGTAGTAGCTAGGAAATTTGGTGCTAAAGTTGTTCCTTCTAGTGAATTTTCAACTTCCTTAGACATGGTTCGTCAAGGTCGTGTAAAGGGAACAATTAACTCAATGTCTGCATGGTATGCTTATAAGAAAGATGGTAAGAATGTCAAGGGACTTCAAGCTAAAGATGTTTCCAAAGATGAAAAGCCAGCTAAGATCAGTGCTTTGATGGCTAAGAAGAATACAGACTTGAAGAAAGATGTAAACAAAGCTTTGAAGCAATTACGTAATGACGGTACATTAACAAAACTTTCTAAGAAGTATGTTGGTGGCGACATTACTAAGTAAAGTCAAGCTAAATTAAGTAACGGGGTTTTAGTAAGACCTCGTTTTTTTATGCCGAAAAATAAATCAGCTTACAAATTTTTGTAATTATGAATTATAATATACTTATAAAGTGAAAGGGGGCTGAGAATTATGTTTCCAGAAAAATTACGTGCCTTAAGGACTGGTAGAGGTCTTTCCTTAGCTGGTTTAGCTAAAGAAATGAATGAAATGGAAAAAGGCAAGCAAGAAAAAAAGAATACAGGGCCTCAGATTGGAAGTTGGGAACGAGGCGTAAATACACCTTCATATCTTGAAATTATAAAGTTATGTCGTTTCTTTGGAGTAACACCTAACTTTTTAATCGGAGATATGAGAGGAAAAATAGATTTAAATGAACTCTTTGCCTCTAATGCACGAATGAAATTTGAAGGACGCACTCTAACTTCTGCTGATAGAACTGAGATTTATGGTTTAATTAAAGCTCATATTCGTGGAAAATATGCAGAAGTAAGTGACTTAAATGATGATGATACAGATGACCTTGCTTTACCATTAGATTAATGTAAATTTCTTGTAAAGGTAATGCTTAAAGTCACTTTAAGATAGAAAATTTTGATAAAATATACTTGGATAAAGATAATTGAAGGGAGAATAAATTAATAATTGGATATATTACAACAATTATATGGTCCATTTTTTGACGCTAATAACTGGCGAACAGTAGTCACTTCTGGTGAAGATTGGATGATCATCCTATCACTAGTATTGATTGAATGTTTATTGTCTGTTGATAATGCGATTGTTTTGGCTGCACAGACACAGGTATTACCAGATAAAAAACAACAAGAAAAATCTCTTTTTTATGGACTTTGGGGAGCTTATATATTCCGCTTCATCTTGATTGGTTTGGGAGCCTATCTAATTCATTTCTGGGAGATAAAAGTGGCAGGGGCAGCATATTTAATGTATCTTGCTGTTAGTCATTTCTATCGTAAGAAGAATCCTAAACCAAAGAAGGACGGTAAGAAAGCTAAAAAACGTATACTACCACTGTTTTGGTCTGTAGTTGTATCTATTGAAATGATGGATATTGTATTCTCGGTTGACTCAGTTTTAGCTTCATTAGCGATTTCACCTAATCCTGTGATTGTTTTAATCGGTGGGTTAATAGGTATTCTAGCAATGCGAGGAATTGCTGAAATTATCATGAGGTTAATGGAAATTGTACCAGAATTAGAAACGACAGCATATGGTTTGATTGCATTAATTGCAATTAAGCTATTCCTAACAATTCCTATGATTGATATTGAAATCCCTAATCTATTATTTGGGGTAATTGTACTAGGTTCGATTGTCGCAACCTTTATTGTTCATAGAATTAAAAATTAATACGTAAAATGCAATGAGTTGAAAAATTCATTGTATTTTTTTATTGGTCAAGGATTATTGTGGTCAAAAAATGAGAATGTGTCACAAATAAGTAGTAGATAGAAAGTCGATTAAACCAAGCTTTTACACGTATTGTGAAGAAAATAATTAATTTTGACACTGACAACTGTGCCAAAGTCACATTTAGAATGAATTGTATCCGCATTCAGTAAACGTTATCATAAACTTGTAAGATAAATCAGGAAGAAAAGAGGAGAAAAAAATGCAAGAAGCAAAAAAGAAAACTTCACTTAAAGCGAAGGTTCAAAAGTTAGGTACATCGCTATCTAGTATGGTTATGCCAAACATTGCTGCTATTATTGCTTGGGGTTTAATCACAGCAATTTTTATGGAACAAGGTTGGTTCCCTAATGCACATATCGCTAAATTGATCACTCCAATGTTAACTTATTTATTGCCATTATTAATCGGTTATGTTGGTGGACGTATGGTGTACGAAGAACGTGGTGCCGTTGTTGGTGCCATCGCTACAATGGGGGTAGTTGTTGGTGCTAAGGTTCCAATGTTCTTAGGGGCTATGATCATGGGACCTCTTGGTGGTTGGTGCATTAAGAAATTTGACCAATTATTCCAAGATAAGATCAGATCAGGTTTTGAAATGATTTATAACAACTTCTCTAGTGGTATCTTAGGAATGTTGTTAGCTATTTTAGGAACTTATGTAGTTAACCCATTAGTTGTTGCAGGTAGCAACTTCATGAGTAAAGGTGTTGACTTCATCATCTCTATTCACATGTTGCCATTAGCTAATATCTTTATTGAACCAGCTAAGGTATTGTTCTTAAACAACGCTATTGGTAATGGTATCTTAGTTCCATTAGGTATTCAACAAGCATCAACTGCTGGTAAATCAGTATTGTTCTTACTTGAATCTAACCCAGGTCCAGGTCTTGGTATTTTGTTAGCATTCATGTTCTTTGGAAAAGGATCAGCAAAAGGTTCTGCACCAGGTGCTGCAATTATTCACTTCTTTGGTGGTATTCATGAAATTTACTTCCCATACATTTTGATGAAACCAGCATTGATTTTAGCTGCAATTGCAGGTGGTGTATCTGGTACATTTACTTTCCAACTTTTAGGAGCTGGTTTAAAAGCTGCTGCATCTCCTGGTTCAATTATCGCTATTCTTCTAATGACTCCTAAGGGATCATATCTAGCTGTATTATCAGGTGTGTTCGTAGCTGCAGTAGTATCATTCTTGGTTGCTTCTGTTATCTTGAAACATGATAAATCAACTGGCGACGATTTAGCAGAAAAACAAGCTGAAATGGAAGCTATGAAAGCTGAATCTAAAGGTAAAGAAATGCCATCAAGTCAAGCAGCACAAGATTCTGTTGATAGTTACGCAGATGTTAAGAAGATTATCTTTGCATGTGATGCCGGAATGGGTTCATCTGCAATGGGTGCTTCCTTATTACGTGACAAAGTTAAGAAGGCTGGTATCAAAGACATTTCTGTTACAAATACCGCTGTAAACCGTCTAAAAGATGAACAAGGATTATTAGTTGTTACACAAGAAGAATTAGCTGAACGTGCATTACAAAGAACACCAAGTGCAATGCATGTATCTGTAGATAACTTCTTGAGCAGTCCAAAATACGATGAAATTGTTGCAAACTTAAAGGCTCTATCTCAAATTCAAGATAAACCACAAGCAACAGAAAATACAGTAAAAACTGCAGAAGCAGGTGACTTAGGTAATGTAGACTTTACTAAGGTTGAAGAAGTAAACTTCATTCGTCATGACCAACACATTGGTACAGTAACAATGGCTACAAGCTTGTTCAGTGATAGCATGAAGAAAGCTAACAAGCAAACACCAGTTAAGGCTGTAAGAATTAATGAACTTGAAGATTCTGATAAGCACTTAGTAATTGTAACAGCAGCCGCTAAGAAGAATTTGGCAGTTCGTTACACAGACATTCAAACTGTAGTTGTAGATGATTTATTAACAGACAAGAAGTTACAAGATGTTGTAGCTAAATTGAAATAAGAGGTGAGAGAGTAATGGAATTACAAGCAAATATGATTTCTTTAAATCAAGATGTTGCCACAAGAGATCAAGCAATTCGTATGGCAGGACAATTATTGGTAGATGCAGGTTGTGTTGAAAAAGAATATATCGATTCAATGATTGCACGTAATAATGATGTCTCAACATATATGGGTAATTTTATCGCTATCCCTCATGGTACGGACGAAGGTAAACAATATATTAAAAAGACAGGAATTTCGGTAGTGCAAATTCCAATGGGAGTAGACTTCAGTGGAGAAAATGATAGTGAACAATTGGTAACTGTTGTCTTTGGAATTGCAGGTTTAGGTAATGAACACTTAAATCTATTATCACAAATCGCTTTATATTGCAGTGATGTTTCAAATGTCGCTAAATTAGCAGATGCACAAACACCACAAGAAATAATTAATTTATTGAAGGAAGTTGGAAAATAATGAGAGCAGTACATTTTGGAGCAGGTAATATTGGTCGTGGATTTATTGGTGAAACTTTAGCCGCCAATGGTTTTGGAATTGATTTTGTAGATGTAAATGACACTATCATTAGTGCTTTGAATCAACGTGGAGAATATGATATCGAATTGGCTGCACCTGGTCAAAAGAAGATTCATGTAGAAAATGTTGATGGAATCAATAATGGTGAACATCCAGAAAAAGTTGTTGAAGCTATTAAGACTACTGATTTAGTAACAACAGCAATTGGTCCTAAGATTTTGAAGTTCATCGCACCATTGATTGCTGATGGTATCAAGGCTCGTAAAGATGCTGATAACAAGCAAACATTAGATGTAATTGCATGTGAAAACATGATTGGTGGTTCACAACATCTTAAAGAAGAAGTTTACAGCCACTTAGATGACGATGTAAAAGCTTTTGCTGATGAATATATTGGTTTCCCTAATGCAGCGGTAGACCGTATCGTTCCTCTACAAAAGCATGATGATCCATTGTTGGTATCAGTAGAAGAGTTCAAGGAATGGGTTGTTGATGAAAGTCAAATGAAGAATCCTAGCTTGAAGCTAGAAACAGTCCACTATGCTCCTGATCTTGAACCATATATTGAACGTAAATTATTCTCAGTTAATACAGGTCATGCCACAGTAGCATACACTGGTAAAGCTTTAGGATATGAAACAATTGGTGAAGCTATTAAGGATGAAAAAGTTCTTACACAATTAAAGAATACTTTGAAAGAAATTCGCTCACTATTATTAGCTAAGTGGGATTTCCAAGAAAAAGAATTAGAAGAATATCATGATAAGATTATTGGTCGTTTTGAAAATCCATACATCTCTGATGATATTGCTCGTGTAGGTCGTACACCTATCCGTAAGTTAGGTTATGATGAACGTTTCATTCGTCCAATTCGTGAATTAAAGGCTCGTGGCTTAAGTTATGCAACATTAATGGAAACTGTGGGTAAGATTTATCACTTTGATGAACCACAAGACGATGAAAGTCAAAAACTTCAAAAGATGCTAAAAGATGAAGATTTGAAGGACGTAATTGTTGAAACAACAGGTCTTAAAGATGATGCTGACTTAGTTGCCGAAATTGCTGCAAGTGTAAAAGCTGCTGATTAATTTAACATTTAAGGCAGTCGATTGATGATAAAAATCATTGATCGACTGCTTTTTTGTTGACAAAGAAATTATTTTTATATATAGTTAGTTACATAAGTAATTAACTGAATATGAAAAAGAATTGAGGTGGAAATGAATGTTACACTTTAATTTCAATAGTACCGAACCAATATACTTGCAAGTAGCTAATCAGTTAGAGGAAGCAATTTTTACAAAAGCTTTCTTAGATGGTACACAAGTTCCTTCTACGACTGAAATTTCAAAAGAATTCCATATTAATCCGGCAACGGTATTAAAAGGAATGAATATTTTGGTTAATGATGGACTATTGGAAAAACGAAGAGGTTTAGGAATGTTTGTAACAGAGGGTGCTTATATGAAGTTACTAGAAAGAAGGAAAGAGTCTTTTTATCAAGATTATATTGTAAAAATGATACAAGAAGCTAAGAAATTAGGTATGAATGAAGATGATTTAATTGAATTAGTAAAGAGAGGTGTGGATTAGTAATGACAGGAATTAAGATTGATGGATTATCAAAGAAATTTCGTAAGAAAAACGTATTGGATAATATATCAGTAGAATTTAAACCTAATAAGATTTATGGACTTTTAGGTAGAAACGGTGCTGGAAAGAGTACATTATTAAATATTATCGCTAATCGATTATATGCAGATCAAGGAAATTTAACACTGGACGATGAAAATTTAGTAGAAAATGACAGTGCATTAGGTAGATTATATTTGATGAATGATGTCGATATGTACAACAAAAGTATGAGATTGGACAAAATTTTCGAATATACTGAACAATTTTATGGAAGTTTCGACTATGAATATGCTGAAAAGTTAGCTGAAAGATTTAAAATTGATACTCATCAAAAATTTGGAAAATTTTCAACAGGTTATCACACAATCGCTAAGTTAATCATTGCATTATGTGTACCGGCAGATTACATCTTCTTGGATGAACCAGTATTAGGTTTAGATGCTAATCATCGAACAATTTTCTATGAGGAATTAATGACTACTTACAGTGAACGTCCACGTACATTCGTTGTAGCAACTCATTTGATTGAGGAAATTACTAATATTTTAGAACATGTCATGATTGTGTCTGAAAGTAAAATTACAATTGATGAAGATGTTGAAGATATTTTGGCTAAATCACATTTGATTGTGGGACCACAAGTTGAAACTAAAGATTATGTCGAAGGTCTAAATATCGTTGGAAAAGAAAGTCTGGGTAATTTACAAGGTTACTATGTATATGGTGATTTGAATGACGATAAGATATTACCAGATACTGTACAAATTGAACGCGTTGACTTGCAAAAGATGTTTATATATTTAACAAATCAAGGTGGTGAAAATGGTGTTAACAAGTAAAGATATTAGTGTAGTTAAGTATCTATCTAGGAAATATGCAGAAGATACAGTGAAAGGGTTAGGAATATTATTTGGAATCCATATAATTGGAACTATCCTTTTGATAATGATGTCAAGTTCTGAAGAAATTCCTAGTATTGCACTCGGATTTTGGAGCAATTTTCCATTAGCATTTTATTTAATGGGTGCTTTATTTATAATTAGTGCTATTAATTATGAGATATTCGCATTTTTAAACCAAAATGGAATTTCACGGAAAACATTATGGAAAAATAAAATGATAGTGTTAGGATTAGGAACTTTAATTTTAGTATTAATAGGAACTATATACGATGCAATGGTGTCAAATAGTGGGACAAACGATTTGATAGCAATAACTTATTTAAAGGGAACTAATCCAGTAGTAAAAGCAATAGGAAGTTATCTTTTTGATGTATTAGTAACTTTTATGACAGTAACATGGATCAGTGCAATCGGGGCAGCTTGTGGGTTACTTCCTAAAAAGCATCGCGCTTGGATAATCTTTGGAATTGTAATGGCTGCATTTTTAGTAATTACTAGAATTATTTCGTGGATTGCAATGTTACCATTTGCTTGGACAAGAGTTTTTATGGTAGTTGTAAAATACTTTGGATTACTTTTAGGGATCAGCTATCACGGAAATGAATATAGTTTTAATTTCTTACCACCAATTTTAACAATGATTGTACTAGCAATTTTAGGAGCAATTTTGACACGTCATCTTTTATTGAAGATGAAGATTAGAACGGAGGGATAGTTATGTTAGTTGTAACAACAGAAAATATTCCAGGTAAAAAATATGAAGTTTTGGGTGAAGTATTTGGAGTGACTACGCAATCTAAAAACTTTGTCAGAAATATCGGAGCAGGATTAAAAAATATTGTTGGTGGAGAAATTAAAGATTACACCAAGATGTTACATGAAGCTCGAATGGTAGCAATTGAACGTATGAAACAAGAGGCTACTGAAAAAGGTGCAGATGCAATTGTAATGATGCGTTTCGATTCAGGATCTATTCTACAAGATATGCAATCTGTCGTAGCTTATGGAACTGCAGTTAAATTTATCGAAGATTAAAAAAGGTAGTATCAGAATTTCTGGTACTATCTTTTCTTATTCTCTAATTAATAATTTAATGCCATTAGGATCGAGCGTTTGAATTTTATGACCATAATCTTTAAATGGAATTTTAGCTTTTTGTAGATTTTCTTTAACTTGTTTTTTATATAAAATATTGCTTACTAAAAGTAAACATAAATCTAAGTTGCCAAATAAATAATTTTTGTTAGAATTGAAAGTGTATACATTATATTAAGGAAGTAGAAAAATTATGAATGAACCAATGTTTTTAAAACCTGTATTCCAAGAAAAAATTTGGGGAGGAAGTCGCTTAAAGACAGAATACAATTATCCTATTCCAAGTGATCATACTGGTGAATGCTGGGCTATTTCAGCTCATCCACATGGCCCAGCAACTGTTGAAAATGGTGAATTTAAGGGACAAACATTAGATGAAGTATGGGCAAATCATCGCGAAGTCTTTGGCAATGCAAAAGGGGACGTTTTCCCACTATTGACAAAGATCTTAGATGCTAAACAAGATTTATCAGTACAAGTTCATCCAGATAATGCTTACGCTGAAGAACATGAAGGTGAATTGGGTAAAACTGAATGTTGGTATGTTTTAGCTGCTGATGAAGGTGCTGAGATGATTTACGGTCACCATGCTAAAACTCGTGAAGAATTAGCTGAGTTAATAGAAAATGGACAATGGGATAAATTGTTAAGACGAGTACCAGTTAAACCGGGTGACTTTTTATACGTACCAAGTGGAACAATTCACGCTATTGGAAAAGGTATCATGGTATTAGAAACCCAGCAAAGTAGCGATACAACTTATCGTGTATATGATTTCGATAGAGTAGATAAGACTACTGGTCAAAAACGTGAATTGCATATACAACAATCAATTGATGTAACAAACGTACCTCATGTTGATCCTAAATTAGATATTAAGGACCAAAAAGTTGGGGATGCAGATGTAAGAACATTTGTAGAAACAGATTTCTTTAGTGTTTATCGTTGGCGCTTAGAAGGTGGAGAAGCAACTTTCACTCGTAAAGCAGCTCCATATACTTTGGTTTCTGTATTAAAAGGCCAAGGTCAAATCATTGTGAATGATAAGAGTTATGAAATTGAAAAAGGCGTGCATTTCATCTTACCTTATGATGTTAAAGAATGGACAATCAAAGGTAATTTAGAAATTATTGCTTCAGAACCAGGCTCAAAAGCTTAAGCATAAAGTGATTTTCGTATTTGATAAAAAATATGGAAATCACTTTTTTAATAGACAAAAATTATAGAGAGTGATTTTTTTTGATTGTTAGTGTAAAATTTAAGTATATTTAATGTAGGAAAGAGGAATAGGGATGGAAAACAGGAATTTGCAAGATGCGAAACGCATAGTTGTAAAAGTTGGTACAAGTTCCCTGATACGTGCCAACGGAAAAATTAATTTACAAGCGATAGATGAGTTGTGTTATACCTTGAGTGGACTGGTGAATGAGGACAAAGAAGTGGTTCTAGTATCATCAGGTGCAGTAGGTGTGGGACTCGCAAATATGGGCTTGGTACAACGACCCAAGCAAATTCCTGAACAACAAGCCCTGGCAGCGATTGGTCAAAGTCAATTGATGACTATTTATCAACAAAGATTTGCAATGTACAGTCAAAAGACAAGTCAAATTTTATTGACGCATGATGTATTAACTTATCCTGAAAGTAGAGAAAACGTGTTGAATACTTTTAATGAACTTTTAAAATGGAAAGTTATACCAGTGGTTAATGAAAATGACACAGTTGCGGTTGATGAAATGGATCATCAAACAAGTTTTGGAGATAATGATTGGTTATCTGCAGTGGTTGCTTCTGGAATTGATGCTGATTTACTAATAGTTTTATCTGATATTGATGGATTATTTGATAAAAATCCTAAAAAATATGCTGATGCTAACTTAATTTCAGAAGTGACAGAAATTAACGAAAAAATCACAGGTGCTGCAGGTGGTACAGGAAGTCGTTTTGGAACTGGTGGAATGGCAACTAAGATTAAAGCAATGGATCGAATGATTAATGAAGGACGCAAAGCTGTCTTAGCTAATGGTAAGAGACCTTCAATCATTTTTGAGATTTTAAATGGTAAGCAAATAGGAACATTATTCCATAAGAAATAGAGGCGATATAGATGACTGTAGATTTAAATAAAATGGGACAGGCTGCTAGAGAAGCATCTCGACAATTAGCATTGTTGGGTGAACAAAAGAAGAATCAAGTTTTAGAAACAGTAGCCCAAGAATTATTAGCAAAAGCTGACGAAATAATAGCTGCTAACAAAGTAGATTTAGAAAATGCTACTAATATGCCTGAAAAATTTATTGATAGATTAAAGATTGATAATGACAGAATTGCAGCGATGGCAGAAGGTGTAAGACAAGTTGCACAATTAGCTGATCCAATTGGTAAGATTGATGCTGGTTGGGTTAACTATGCAGGACTCCAAATTGAAAAGAAGAGAGTTCCTCTAGGTGTTGTAGGGATGATTTTTGAAGCACGTCCTAACGTAACTGTCGATGCTTCAGCATTATGCTTTAAGTCAGGAAATGCAGTAATCTTACGTGGTGGTAAGGAAGCTTTACAAACGAATATAAAAATAACTAAAGTTATTCGTCAAGCTTTGGAACAAGAAGGAATTAATCCTGATGCAGCACAAGTAATTACAGAAACATCACATGAATTAGCAAATGAATTCATGCAACTAACAGATTACTTGGACGTATTAATTCCTCGTGGATCTGCACGCTTAATTCAAACTGTTTTGAACACAGCTAAAGTTCCAGTTATCGAAACTGGTGCTGGTATCTGCCATGTTTATGTAGACAAATTTGCCGACAAGAAAATGGCAGTAGAAATTACAACAAATGCCAAAGTACAACGTCCATCTGTCTGCAATGCAATTGAAAACTTAGTAATTCACCAAGATGTTGCTCAAGAATACTTACCAGCAATTGCTGATGAATTACAAAAGTATAATGTAGAACTTAGAGGCGATGAAAAAGTTTGTGAAATCTTAGGAGATAAAGCAACTTTAGCTACAGCTGAAGATTGGGATACAGAATACAATGATTACATTATTGCAATCAAGATTGTATCTTCAATTGATGAGGCAATTGATTTCATTAACGAACACAATACTAAACATTCAGAGGCAATTATCACTGAAAACTATACTCGTTCTCAAAAATTCTTGGACGAGATAGACGCTGCTTGTGTCTATGTTAATGCTTCAACACGTTTCACAGATGGTTTTGAATTTGGATTTGGTGCAGAAATTGGGATTTCAACGCAAAAATTACATGCACGTGGACCAATGGGATTAGAAGCCTTAACTTCAACTAAATATGTCATTCGTGGTAATGGACAAATAAGAAAATAATTATTTATTTTTCTAAAGCTTTTTGACGTTTAAAAGTTGATTGTATATAATTAAAGTAGTTGACAACCTAGATAAAACCTTCATGGAGGAAATGTGGAAATGCAAGAAAAGCAGGAGATAATGTTATTTGCCTTAAATTCTAATCCAGAATTGGCACAAAAAATTGCTGATAACTTAGGTGTTAAATTATGTGATGCTTCCGTAAAACACTTTAGTGACGGTGAAATTCAAATCAACATCAACGAAAGTGTTCGTGGTAGAGATGTATTTGTAATTCAATCTATATCTGATCCAGTTAACGAAAACTTTATGGAAGTTATGATTATGATTGATGCTTTACGTCGTGCAAGTGCAGGTACAATCAATGTGGTTATACCTTACTATGGTTATGCACGTTCTGATCGTAAGGCACGTTCTCGTGAACCAATTACAGCTAAGTTACTAGCTAACTTCATTCAAATGGCAGGTGCTGACAGAGTTGTAGCAATGGACTTGCATGCTGGTCAGTTACAAGGATTCTTCAACATTCCAGTTGACCACTTACTTGCAATTTTTGTACAAGCTCAATACTTTGGCGATTTGGGATTGAAGAAAGATGTAGTAGTTGTTGCTCCAGACCATAACGGTGTTAAGGGTGCACGTAACCTTGCTCAATTATTAAAGGCTCCAATTGCCATTGTAGATAAGCGTGGAACTGAAAGAATTGCAGAACCAACAGAAGCACATGTAATTGGTGATGTTAAGGGTCATAACTGCATTGTTTATGATGATATGATTGATACAGGTGGTAAGATGGTAGACGCTGCTAAAGCTTTAAAAGCAGCTGGTGCAGCAGATATCTATGCTTGTGCTACTCATCCTATCTTCTCTGGAAATGCTGTAGAAGAATTGAAGGTTTCTCCATATAAGGAAGTTGTAGTAACAGATACAATTGAGGTGCCAGAAGAAAAACAATTTTCACAATTGAAAGTTTTATCAGTAGCACCTACAATTGCTAAGGCTATTTCATTGATTAATAGTAATAAATCAGTGGATTCATTATTTCAAAAGCATGAAATTTAATTAAGATTAAAATTTAAACCCCATAGTTGCTAGTTTCAGCTAGTAACTATGGGGTTTTTGTATTCGATATTTTAATGTTTAACGCCACGATAGCTATGATTACCTTTGATTTTATGCACGTGCTGTTTAAATTTAGGACCATTATTGTTGGTTAGACGGAAATTCTTCATTTTACCAATGAATGGTTTATTTTCAGAACGAATCTTAGTCCAAGTTTGCATAGCTTCAGTCATGGACTTTAAATCTTCTAATTGTTTATCATTTTTCTCGCGTAAAGCAGCAACATAGATGTCAGTTTGCAAGCGATTGGTCAAGTTGATGTGATAATTTAACAGGTCTTGTGTTAAAGGTGCGTGACGATAAGAATTAAATAGTTTTTGAATAGTTTCCATAGCCTCGCGTACAGTTTGAGGTTGGACATAACGTTTTTTTGGTTGCATAATAAAATCCTTTCTTAGAATTTATTATTATTGTAACTCAATTTAAAGCTATGACCAAAAAAATGATAAACTAGGGAAGAGAATAAAAAAGTGAGAGGTGAAAATTTATGAGTTTAGGATTTATTTTAGGTGATGCTACTAAAAATCATCGTCAAGTATTGCTAGAACAAATAACTAACTGGCAAGCAGAAGATCCACAAGCCAAGATTTACTACATAGTTCCTAACCATAATAAATTTAGTGCTGAAGTAAAAGTATTAGACTATTTAAAAAGCCAACAAACTAATCAAGACTTGTTTGCGACAAGTAATGTACAGACTTTCTCATTTACACGTTTAGCTTGGTATTTTATGAAAGATACGGCTACATATCAAGTTAATAGAATAACCAATGCTGGCTTGAATATGATTGTTTATCGTAGTTTGCAGGAACATAGTGATGAATTGACAATTTTTAAAGGTGAACAGACACAGCCTGGCTTTATTGCTCAATTGGTATCACAATTGATAGAACTACAACAATCTTGTATTACATATGATGATATAGAAAGAATGAAAGAAAACTTAAGCCAACAAGATACATCTGATAGTGCAGAGTTGGAAGCTAAATTACATGATATAGCGATTATCTATCGTGATTTTATGCAAATGACGGACAGTAAGTATTTAAAACCTGCTGATATTTTGCCAAGTTTGACTCAGTACTTACAAAATGAAGATCTAAGTAATAGTTATTTTATTATCGAAGGATTTTCACAATTCACAGCTCAAGAACAGGCTATAATTTCAGTTTTGCTTCAACGAGCTAAAGAAGTGAGAATTGATTTGATTTTGAATCGAGGAGTGACTGATATTGAAGATTTAAGTGATAAGCAGTCATTATTTTATCGATCAGAACGCACTTACTATTTACTTTATCAACAGGCTAGAAAAGCACAGGTAAAAATTCTGAATGATGTTTATCCACAGGAATTACGTGTGGAAACTCCTGAATTACAATCTTTGGCTAAATATTGGAAAGAATCCACAGATTTAAAACCAATTAGTGTTGAAAAAATTGGTGATAATCATAATTTACAAGTCATAAAAGCTGATACAAGAATGACTGAAATAAAGGAAATAGCTACAAGAATAAAGCAAATGGTAGCTTTGAAAGACTATCGTTATGCAGATTTTCTGTTATTAACGCCGGATTTGAATAAGTATCGAAATATCATTGAACCTATTTTTAATGACTATAAGGTTCCAATCTTTGTAGATTTAGCTAAGAAGATGATTGATCATCCACTTGTGGAATTGTTGACAGCTTTATTCAATGTGAAAGCACGTCACTATCGTTATGTGGATATGATGAGGCTTTTAAAAACTGAATTGTTAATTCCAAAAACAGAATATGGTTACTTGGAAATTAAACAATTTAGACAAGATTTGGATTTAACTGAAAACTTGATCTTAAAATTTGGTTTTGAAGGAAGTCAATGGCTACGTAAAGATGATTGGGTATATTATCGCTTTGGAAGTTCTGACTTTGGTACTCAAACTGATGTCCAAGAGAAAATAACTAAGCAAGTTAACATTATTCGTCGTTATATTAAGGAAATTTTACCACCATTCTTCAAACAATTAGATGAAGCCGAAAATGGTAAAGAAGCGGCACAAATCTTGATGAACTTTTTGATTACTAATGGTGTTCCAGAACAGTTGATTAATTGGAGAAACAAAGCACTAGAACAAGGTGATATGGTGATGGCAGATCGTCCTGAACAAGTGTGGAACCTATTTTGTGCATTAATGGATGAATATGTAGATACTTTAGGAGATCTATCATTTAAGGAAGAAGATTTCTTGAACTTACTACAAACAGGATTTGAAGGAGCTACTTATCGCCAAGTTCCATCAACACTTGATCAAGTTATTATTTCTGAAACAACTGCGACACAAATGAATGATAGAAAAGTAACATTTATCTTTGGTGCTACGGACTTAGTAATGCCAAATCGCATTCAAAATACAATGTTACTGACAGATATGGATAGAGAATTAGTTCAAGGAACACTAGATGATGAGAAATATTTATCTGACACTGCCGAAGGACGAATGGCAGCAGAACCATTTATGAACTATTTAGCATTTATGACACCTAGGGAAAGATTGTACTTCTCTTATCCAGTTGCTGGAGTCAATGAAGATGGATTAAGAATGTCTCCATACGTAAATCGCATCATGAAACAATTTGATTTACCACTGTATGAAGCTAATAGTGAACCAACATTGGAAGATAAAAAAGTCTTGAAATTTGTGGCAACCAAGCGGACGGCTTTGAGCAATTTAATTGGAGTAGCTCGTCAGGCTAAGGGTCAAAAACAACCTTTACCTGTAATGTGGAGATATATCTATCAGAAGTTACAAGAAGATGCTACTTATCGCAGACTTACGCGTAAATTGATGGCTGGGATCGAATATAGTAACATTCCTGAAAGATTGAAGACAGAATACGCAGAAAAATTATATGGTAAAACTTTGAATACCTCAGTATCTAAATTTGAGGAATTCTTCAAAAATCACTATGCCTTTTTCTTAAAGTATGGGTTGAAATTAAAAGAACGTGATGTGTTTGAATTATCACCAGCTAATACAGGTGAATTCTATCATATGGCTTTAGATAAACTATTGAAGACTCTTAAACAAGATAAAGTCTCAATTGCTGATATAAATAAGCCTCAGTTTGACTCATATCTTCAACAAGTTCTAGGTGGTATGGAACAATTGCCACAATTTCAAATTTTACAAAGTTCGAACAGAATGCAATTTATCTTGAAGCAACTTGGAGCTACTGTAAGTCAGATGGGATGGGCTTTACATAACCAAGGTCAAAGAACGAAAATGCGTCCTTTAGAAACTGAAGTATTGTTTGGACATGTAGGAACTGAAAATGGTTTGAAGGCTTTGACTTATGATTTAGGTAATGGTCATAAGGTTAATGTCCGTGGAAAGATTGACCGAATTGATCAAATGATTATAGACAACCAACGTTATTTAGGGATTGTTGACTATAAATCAAGTAGCCATAAATTTAATTACCAAGATGCCTACTATGGATTGGCTTTGCAGATGTTGACATATTTAAATGCCATGTTACAAAATACAGACTTATTGCTTGATTTAAATACTGGAGAAGAGATTAAACCAGCTGGAGCAGTTTATATGCACTTGCAAAATCCAGTTATTAAGCAAAAGGATATTTTGAAGAATCCATATAGCGAAGTATTGTTGAAACAAAATAAATATGATGGTTTAGTCTTAGATGATCAAGAATTATTAAGTAATTTAGATACATCAATTGAAAAATCTGGTAATTCTATCGTATATCCTGTTAGAAAATATGCAGATGGTCATTTTGGAGGGGTTAAGAATAGCGGTAATGTAATTACTTTTGATAATTTAATGTTACTTCTAAAACGAAACGAAGAATTAATTCAAGAAGCCGCAAAACTTATTTTTGCTGGTGATGTAGCATTAAATCCAGTTCTATGGCCAGATAGACGCTCAGCATTACAATACTCACCATATAAGGCGATTATGCAATTTGATGAACTCTTAGGGAATCAATATTATCGTTTACCAAAGGAAAATACTGCAGATATTCTCCAAAAATTAGCACAAGAAAATTCAGCAGAAAGTGAGGTTTAAACTAATGGCGAATGGATTTAAGTTTACACCTGCTCAACAGAAAGCAATTGAAGATACAGGGAAAAACATTTTAGTAGCTGCTTCAGCTGGATCTGGTAAAACAAGAGTCTTGGTTGAACGTGTTATTAATAAGATCAAACAAGGAGTAAGCATTGATGAATTATTAGTGGTAACTTTTACGGAAGCTGCAGCTAAGGAAATGAAAGAAAGAATTCAAATTGCTTTGCGTAAGGAATTATCAACAGCTGACTCTGAAGAAGAAAAGCGTAGATATCTAACTCAGTTATCAAAATTAAATGTAGCTAATATCTCAACATTACACGCATTTTGCTTGCAGATAATTAAGCAATATTATTATGTAATCAACTTAGACCCAATGTTTAGAATGCTAACAGAAGATACAGAAGTTGCTTTACTACAAGAAAATGTATGGGATGATTTGCGTGAAAAATGGTATAGCAAACAAAGTCCAGAATTTGAAAATTTAGTAATTAATTTTTCTAGTGATCGTAATGATGATGGTTTAAGTGAATTAGTAATGAAAACTTATCAATTCGCTAATGCCAATCCTAATCCAGAAGAATGGCTAAATAATTTAGTAAGTGAATATGAGTTAGGTGATCAACCTTTAATGGAAAGTAATTTCTATCAAAATAAGATAAAGCCTAATATTTTGGATCAAATTCAGTTAGCTAAAGACAATTTAAAACAAGGAATGGATGAAGCCAACAAGATAGGGTTAGAAAAACTCTATCAAACTTTTGAACAAGATTGCGCAACAATTGATGAGTTACAAGACTTTGTAGTTGGATGTAAGGAATGGAATAATTTAAAGACAACTTTACAAAACTTCAAGTTCAAACGCGCTAAATCTGATAGAGGTCTAGATGATGATCAGAAAAAGCAAAAAGAAAGAATTAATAAGACTTTGCGCGATGGTAGTAAAAAGATCATAGAGGATCTGAGTGTTAAATATTTTGCTTTACCTGAAGATGAGATCAAAGAGCTAACCCAAAAATCCAAACAAATTGTTGAAACTTTAAGTGAAGTTGTAAAAGAATTTGGAGCAGAATTCAGTAAAGAAAAACGCAGAAGACATGTACTTGATTTTAGTGACTTGGAACATTTGACACTACAAATCCTAAACACTGATACTCCTGATGGTAGACGAGTTAAGGAAAGATTGAAAAACAAGTTCAAAGAAATCATGGTTGATGAGTACCAAGATACTAACCAACTCCAAGAAACAATTTTAACAACGATTGCCCACAAGAATCCTGGCAATATGTTCATGGTAGGGGATGTAAAGCAATCTATCTATGGTTTCCGTTTGGCAGATCCGGGATTATTTTTGAAGAAGTATCAAAGCTTTGCAACTGATGATAATGATGATGAAAGAATCATTCTTGCCGAAAACTTCCGTTCAATGGAAAATGTAACAGCATTTACTAATTTAATATTCTCTCAATTGATGGACGAAAAAGTGGGAGAAATGGCATATGACGAGGATGCTCGCCTAGTCTATGGGGCAAAATATTATCCAGAAGAAGCCCCTATAAAAGCTGAAGTTCTGGTATATGAAAGTGAAGATTCTAGTCAAGAAAGTGATGATGAACCTGTAAATGAGGACTTTTCAATTGATAATAAAGCTCAAGGCCAAATAGTTATGACTGCCAAGAGAATTAAAGAATTAGTTGAAAATGGTGAAAAAATCTATGATAAGAAACAAGGAGCTATTAGGTCAATCGAATATCGAGATATTGCAATTTTAGCTCCAACTCGTAAGAATAACTTGATTTTGACAGAAGAATTTAAACGTCTAGGAGTGCCAATTTTTGTTCCTGATGCACAAAATTATTTCCAAACAACTGAATTAAAAATAATGATGTCATTTTTACAAATAATTGATAATCCTTACCAAGATATTCCTTTAGTAGCGGTGTTACGTTCACCAATTGTTGGGTTAAAAGAAAATGAACTAGCCTACCTTAGAATTAATGATAAAATGGGTGATTATTTCCAAGCAGTAGAAAGTTTCTACGATAATTTTGAAGTTGAGAAAGCTTCAGCATTTGCTCAAGGTTTGTATGAAAAGATTGCAATTTTCTTGAAGCAATTAACTGAATTTAGAAATATGGCTCAACAAAATGAGTTAGCAAGTTTAATTTGGAAAATCTATGAAGAAACTGGTTTCCTTGATTATGTTGGAGGAATGCCAGGTGGGTTGCAACGTCAAGCTAACTTACATGCTTTATATGAAAGAGCTGCAGAATATGAAGAAATGAGCTTTAAAGGTTTATTCCAATTTGTACGTTTCATCAACAAGATGCAGACTAAAAATAAAGATTTGTCAGAAGCTACAACGCAAGTTTCTGATGATGCAGTCACAGTTATGACTATTCATGGTAGTAAGGGATTGGAATTTCCGGTTGTTTTCTTATTGGATGCTACTCACAAATTTAATGTGGGAGATTTGAATAAACCATATTTGTTGAATGCAGATGATGGAATAGGAATTTCTTATCTTGATCCCGATACTCGAGTAAAGGCAGACACTTTGATGAAAGTAATTGCTGGTGAACAAGCGTTGAAAAAATTAGCAGCTGAACAAATGAGATTACTATACGTAGCTTTAACACGAGCAGAACAACAATTATTTATTGTTGGTTCATATAAAGATAAAAGTGAAGCTTTGAGTAAGTGGGAGAAAGCTACGCAAAGTGAGTCCTTAGTTTTGAATGCAGGTATTAGAGCATCAGTTAGAAACTTTATGGACTGGATTGGTATGTGTCTAACAAGAAGTGAGATCTTTAAAGAAGTTGATGATACAGTAGATGCAAAAGAACCGGCATATATAGGTGAATTACCAGTAAAATTTGCGGTTAAGTTCTATAGTAATCAAGATCTACGTGAAGAAAATATTACTTTAGACGAGAATGGTGAATCATGGTTAAAACAACAGCTTAAGAAGATAGAAGGACAAGAGCCTTTAGAAATTAATGATAAGCAATATAGAATTATTGATAAAATTCTACAAAGTAAGTATCCTAATGAATCATTAACTAAAACGACTGCTTACCAAGCTGTGTCGGATTTAAAACGAGCTTTTGATGATCCAGATAATAATATGATGCAAAGTTTGGAGATTGATTGGCAAGATCAAGTACCTCAAGGCATAAATAGATATGTGCAAAATGAGTTGAGTTTACCTAAGTTTATGACGACAAAAGTAAAGGTATCTCCTGCACAAGTAGGTACTGCAACACATCTACTGTTACAAAAATTACCACTTGATGATGAGGTAACGCTTGAAGAATTAATGCAATTACTAGCACAGTTGGTAGAAGATAAATTAATAACACCAGAAGTAGCTAAGGAAATTAATTTAAATCAAATTAAGGTATTTTATACTAGTGATCTAGGTAGAAAAGTTCTAAAGAATAAAGATAAAGTAAAACGAGAATTACCATTTGCGATGATCATACCTGCTGGAAGATTATTTAGTAATGTAGATAATGATGTAGAACAACCAATTTTAGTTCATGGTATTATTGACGGATTAATCGAGCTAGATGATGAAGTTATTATCTTTGACTATAAGACCGACCATCATACTTCCGAAGATAAGTTGATTGAAAATTACCGTGGACAATTAAACTTATATGCAATGGCGGTTGAAAGTATGTTGAATAAGAAGGTTTCACAAAAAATCATATATTCTTTAGATCTAGGGAAAAGCATTGTTCTTTAAAGTTGTGGTAAAATAGAACTACTATTCTAGTAGTAAAGGATGAGTGAAATGTCTAAAATATGGAAAGTCCTGCAATGGGTAATAGTGGTTGTCTTGATGGTTGTAGGGTTAGCTTTAATTTTTAACGAGCAAATTAAAAGCTATGTGGTTAACCATATGAGTCAAACTGCTATTAGTAAGCCGGTTGATACTAAGATAAAACATAAGGGAAATTTTGACTTTGAAAGTGTTAAAGCCGTTGATATTAAAGGAGTTAGTAAAGCTACTCAAGATGATACTGCTGCAATTGGAAAAATTGCGATTACAAGTATCGGTTTAAAGCTTCCTATTTTCTACGGATTAGATAATAATAATTTAATGCGTGGAGCTGGTACAATGAAGGCTGACGAAAAAATGGGAGCTGAAAATAACTATGCAATTGCCGGACACCATATGGAAGATCCTAATATCTTATTTGGACCTTTGAGTAAGGCTAAAATTGGCAAAAAAATATATTTAACTGATGAGAAGAAAGTTTATGTATATAAGATAACCAAGAAAACAGTTGTAGACGAAACTCAGGTTAAATGGATTGATGATATTCCTGGTGAAAGCTTGGTAACATTGGTAACCTGTGCTTCAGGTACAGAAGGAGAAGTCAATCGAATTATCATCCAAGGATCGTTGGTAAGTACTGAGACAGCAAGTAAGAGTAATTTGAAATATTTTAACGATTAATAATAATGCAATCTATCAGAAATTTTCTGGTAGATTGTTTGTTTTTAAAATTAATTTGCTTGCTAAAGATGAAATAAAGCACTATCCTATTATTAGGAATAAAAAAATCGGGGGAAATTCAGGAGAAGCTGAATGAAAGGAAAAATGGGAATATTTAAACAAAGTAAAATACAAATTATATCTTTGATATCGTTGGTAGCAATGATATTACTATTAATATTAGGTGGAAATATTGCGAAAGCTGATGATGTTAGCAGTTCTAGCAGTAGCTCTACAAATGAGACATCATCAAGTGTAGTTGTTAAAAGCCAAGATTCTTCAAATGTTTCACGTGAAACAAGTAGTTCTGCTACTAGTTCCAACAGTTCCAGTAGCGTATCGTCAACTAGTGGAAGTTCTAGTTCAGTTCAGGGAAATGCTACTTCAAAAGCAAATACGCAAGTCTACGTGGTAGCAACAGTTGATAATTCTAAGGCTAATAATACAGATAAAAATACTGATCAACAAGCAGATGCTAGTTCAGTTGAAGTGGTAGTAGCTGATAACGAAAGTCAACCTAGTGAGTATGCTAGTGTAAAAGTTAGCAATAAGAATGTAAAGAAACATTCTGAATTATCAATGCCTAAGATAGAATCCACTAATAACTTTCCTAAAACAGGAGATAACGCTAAAGAATGGTTGCCAGTCGGGGGTGCAGTTATTCTAGCAGTTGGAAGTATCCTAGCAAGTATTTTATATGCACAAGAGAAAGAAGGTAAATAATATGGCTAAGAAAGTAGCGGTATTAATTGCAGATGGTTGTGAAGAGATAGAAGCACTAACTCCTGTCGATGTTTTACGTCGTGCCGGAATTCAATGTGATATGGTAGGATTAGACAGTTTAGACGTGATGGGTGCTCATCAAATTGCATTAAAATGCGATAAAGTTTTAGATGATTCATTATTAGATTATGATTTAGTAACTTTACCTGGAGGAATGGGTGGAGCAACTAGATTAAGAGATAGTGAAAAGTTACAAGCTTTAATGGTTAAGCGTGCTGATCAAGGTAAGTGGAATGCTGCAATGTGTGCTGCACCAATGGCACTAGCTAAGTATGGATTACTTAAAGGTCATGATTATACTATGTTCCCTGGTATGCACCAAGAACATGGCGATGCAGAGGGTAGATTCCATGAAGACATGGTAGTGGTCGATGAAGCAGCTCGTTTAGTAACTAGTCGTGGGCCAGCAACAGCTATGCCATACTCATTTAAGTTAGCAGAAGTTTTAGGAGTCGATACAAGCGAACTTCGTGAAGCGATGCTTTATAATTTCTTATTAGATCAAAAATAATTAAAATCAAAAATCATCATTATTTAACTGATTTAGTTAAATAATGATGATTTTTTTATCTTGTCATGAAATTATAAATTTCTTCAAGTGAATCAGAAAATAGAAGTTTATTTCTATCTTCAGTTGTTAAGAAACCTTCTGTAACCATATGATCGAAGAAGTCAGCTAATTTATCATAATAGCCATTAACATTATAAAAAGCACAAGGGTTAGGATTTTGCCCCACTCTTGCCCAAGAGAAAGCTTCACTGATTTCTTCTAATGTCCCTGGACCTCCAGGTAATGCTAAACAAGCATCAGCTAAAGAAAGCATCTTAGCTTTTCTTTCGTCCATATCATCAGTAACGTAAAATTCATCTAGATGTGGAGCAGCAATTTCTCTATCTACTAAAAATTGAGGCATAATGCCAATGGTATAAGTACCATTTTTAATAGCTCTTTCGGCCAATACATTCATTAAACCAACTCCGCCACCACCGTAAATAAGATCTAAATGGTGTTGAGCTAACCAATCAGCAACATCGATTGCGGCTTGAGTATAAATAGGATTTTTACCAGGATTAGCTCCACAATATACAGCAACTCTCTTCATATGAAAATCAACCTCTCTTTGCTAATTTCATTGACATAGTGGGCGAGATACCAGTGGTTTTAACCACTGGAGGGATAGCCCTCACTTGTAAGCTCGTTAGAGCTTGCTTTTTTACCCTTGCCTCCTCTTTGGTATATTTCACTAACTATTTATGTTATAATAGTTAGTGAAGAAAGTGAGGTGAACCTAATGGAAATGCAAGTTACAATCAAGACTAAACTAAAGATTTCTAACTCTGAGATAGCTTTGAGTTTTTCTAAAACAATGGAACAATACCGTCAAGCATGTAATTATGTATCTGAATACATTTTTAATTATGATTTTGATATGAAACAAAGTAGATTAAATAAAGAACTATATACTAAGTTGCGCAATCTATTTAGTCTTAAATCGCAAATGGCTCAATCTGTAATTAGAACTGTTATTGCACGCTATAAAACTGTCAAAACTCAAATGGCACGTAGACCTTATAAATATCAAGACCAAAATACTGGTGAGTGGTACCGTGAAGTACGTGATTTGACTTGGTTACATAAACCAATTTCTTTTAATCGCCCACAAGTTGACCTTCAACGTAACCGTGATTGGTCTTATTTAAGTAGCGGTCAATTATCCATTAACACTCTTGATGGCCGTGTCAAAGTTGATCCTATTTGTCGTGGATTCAATCAGTACCTTGACGGTACTTGGAAATTTGGCTTAGCTAAATTACTTAAATCCAGTGGCAAATGGTATTTACATATTTCAGCCACTAAGGAAGTCGCTGATTTTAATAAACAAACTGTAAAACACGTTGTCGGTCTTGACCGTGGTTTACGCTTTTTAGCTACTAGTTATGATGAACAAGGCAAGACTGCCTTTTTTGACGGCCAAGCAATTATGCGTAAACGTGCTAAATATCAAAAACTTCGTGCCACCTTGCAAGCTAAAGGAACTAAGTCAGCTAAAAGACGTTTAAAGAAATTATCTGGACGAGAGAACCGTTGGATAAGTGATGTTAATCATTGCTTGTCTAAGACACTTGTTCAAAAATATGGTGCCAATACTTTGTTTGTCTTAGAAAACCTTAACGGTGTTTCTTTTGAACGTACTGACTTACCTAAAGCTTTGCGTAATCAAAATAAATCATGGGCTTTTTATCAATTAGAACAATTTCTAACTTATAAAGCACATCTACACAATAGTGAAGTTGTTGAAGTTTCTGCCAAATATACATCTCAGCGTTGTCCTAAGTGTGGAATTATCAAAAAAGATAATCGCAATCATGAAAAACATGAATATCACTGTGATAATTGTGGTTATCGTTCTAATGATGACCGTATTGGAGCTATGAATATCCAATTACTTGGAACTCAGTATATTAGTGGGCAAGAACAACCTAAATTTGAATTAACAACTAATGCGTAAACGTGTTAGTTAAGTGGGTGCTGTCAACCACCCAATGATGTAGCCACGTATAGTGTGGGAGCAACGAAGTTGCGTTATTACCACTGACCGTAAGGTCGTGAGTTACAAGCCCCATGTCTTTAGACTGGGGTAGTTGACAAGATGATTATACCATTTTAAAAATAAGTTGATTATTTATTAAGAAATTTATAAGTGTAATTTTTACTGATAAAAAAATGATATAGTATAACTGTAAAATATTTTAAGAAAGAAGGTTAAAGAAAGTAAAAAATTTAAATTTTGGTTTTGTGTATTATAAGCGTGAATAATTTCCTAACTATTTTTGTTTTGCAAGATTTAAGACATAAATTAGGAAAGGAAAACTTATGAAAGAACCATATCAGATAAAGAAAGAAGAATTATCTAACGTTTATAAAAATAATAATTTCAAGCAAGGATTGACTTCAAAGGAAGCATTAGAGAGATTAAATGCAGATGGACCTAATACTTTAGAAGTGAAGCAGACTCCCAAATGGAAATTATTTTTACGACAATTCAATAATGTAGTTATATATATTCTATTGTTGTCGGCACTGTTGACACTTTTTATCAAACACTATACAGATGCAATCGTGATTATTGCGGTAGTGGTTATTAATTCCTTGATAGGATATTTCCAAGAGACTAGTGCTGCTAATGCTTTAGCTAAAATTAAGAATTTAATGGCTCAAAAAGCAACAGTTTATCGCGATGGAATACGTAAAGATATTGCAGCAGCTGATTTAGTTAAAGGGGATATCGTGTTTTTAGAAGCTGGAGATAATGTTCCAGCAGACTTGAGAATTGTAGAAGCAGATAATTTAAGGATAGAAGAGTCAGCTTTAACTGGTGAAACTAATTCTGTAACTAAAAGTGACGTTGCTTTAAGTGAAGAAAATATTCCACTAGCTGAACGTACTAATATGGCATATGCTTCAACTGCTGTAACAACAGGTAGTGGTCTAGGTATCGTTGTAGCAACAGCTAATGATACTGAAATTGGTAAAATCTCTCGTGAAGTTTCACAAATAAAATCAACTAAAACACCATTAATTAAGGAAATTGATGGCGTTGGTAAAGTTGTATCATATATTTCAATTATCGCATCGATCATCATCTTTGTAATGGGGTTCATGTTGAAGATATATGCCTTGCCAGCACTAGCTTTAGCAGTTGTAGCGATGTTAGTAGGTGCTATTCCAGAAGGGTTACCAGCAACTACTTCTGTGATTCTGGCTTTTGGTGTAAGTAAAATGGCTCGTGAACATAAGACTATTATTAAATCGATGCCAGCAGTTGAAACTCTAGGTTCAGTAGACATTATCGCCACAGATAAAACTGGTACTTTAACTAAAAATGAAATGACAGTTACCGATGTATGGGTAGGAAATCAGAAATATCAAGTAACAGGTAGTGGGTATGAGCCTTTAGGTAAACTTCTACAGGACAAGAAAGAAGTAACTATGACTGATAAGATTGAACAGTTTATTGAAGCTGGCTATCAAGCAAATGATACAATCTTATCTGAACATGATGGTAAGTGGCAGATAAATGGTGAAGCGACTGACGGAGCTTTCTTAACTTTATACCATAAATTAAAAGGTAAGAATGCCAAGAGTCCATACCATGAAGTAGATTTATTACCATTTGATTCAGACTATCGTTATATTGCAAAATTGGTAGAAAACGATGCTGGTCAACAAATGATATTTGTAAAAGGATCACCAGATAAATTATTGGAAATGGCGCAAATAGCTGATAATAATTTTGAGACAAAACTATGGATAGATCGAGCAGCAACTTGGTCTAAAGCAGGTAAACGAGTGATTGCTGTGGGTTACCAAGAAGTGAAAGGTAAGAAATTATCAGAAGTAACCCATCAAGATTTGTACCAAGGAATCACATGGCTAGGAATGGCAGCTTTACAAGATCCACCAAGAGAAGAAGTAGTGGTAGCTCTTCAAAAGATGAATCAAGCTGGTGTTGCAGTTAAGATGATAACTGGTGACCATCCTGAGACAGCTCGAGCGATTGGGAAGCAATTAGGTTTAACTAAAGGTAAGATTAAAGCAATAACTGGGCAACAATGGGATGCTTTAACTAAGGAAGAAAAGCAGAAGGCAGCACTTGAAAATCAAGTTTTTGCTAGAACTACTCCTCAAAATAAGCTAGAAATTATTACGGCTTTACAAGAACAGAAGAAAGTAACCGCAATGACAGGTGATGGTGTAAATGACGCTCCTGCCTTGAAGAAAGCAGATATTGGAATTGCGATGGGGATAAAAGGTACTGATGTGGCTAAAGATGCTGCTGATATGATTTTGGCAGATGACAACTTCGCAACAATGGCAACTGTTATCAAAGAAGGACGTAGGATTTACGATAATATCAAGAAAAGTATTCTCTTCCTATTACCAACATCTTTTGCTGAAGGTTTAGTAGTGGCTTTCTCAATTCTGACAGGACAACAAGTACCGCTACAACCTGCACAATTACTGTGGATCAACTTGATTTCAGCAATTACAATTCAATTTGCTTTTGTTTTTGAAGAAGCAGAAAGTGATTTGATGGATAGAAAACCACGTTCATTGTCACAAAAATTAATGAATATGAGTGACATTAGACAAATGGGATTTGTTGCAGTTTTAATGGCAGGATTTGCCTTAATTGCTTATGAGTGGTTCATCAGTATGGGAGTCAGTGAGATCAGTGCTTCTACAATGATGGTTAACATGATTGTCATAAGTAAGATTTTTTACTTCTTTAGCATTCGAACAGATGATTTTGCACTAGGTAAAGCTATCTTAGAAAATAAGCATGCTTGGTGGATAATTGGATTAATGATCTTATTCCAATTATTCCTAACATACACACCATTTATGCAAGTAGCATTTAAAGTGACGGCGATGTCACTATTAGAATGGGTAGTAGTAATTCTATTTTCTATTTTGATTTTGCTCATAGTGGAAGGTAAGAAACGATTAACTAAATAATACAAAAAGCAGTTTCTTGAGTAGATTAGGACTAAAAAATCCTAAAATCTCAAGCAAACTGCTTTTTAGCTATATAGCAAAACTTGTAATAATCTTTCAGCGTCGCTCCAATGTTGAGCTTCTTTAATGGCAACATGTAGTTGAGAAACATTATCAGTAACAATGCCATTGACACCTAAACTCAAAGCTTTATTAATGGCCAATCTGGAATTAGGGGTCCAAGCATAGACTAATTTATGTTTCTGACGATTAATTGCCACAAAATCTGGTGATAAAGTTGAATAACGCATGCCATATGCATGGATATTTTCTTCAGGAATAGTTAAGTTATATGGCATTAGATAATTTAAATTTCCCTTCGGAATATCATTTTGTAAAATCATCAAAGTTTGAAAATCTAAAGTGTGGAGTTGATGATGATTTTTAATGATATTAGCATAGTATCTCTTAGCAAAAATATTAGCGAAGTCAGTAGCGTTGTTAGGAGTAGTTTTTAACTCAATTAACAACTTTTGATGATGCTGATTTGCATATTTGAGATATGTGTCAAAATCAGTTAATTTAGTCTGGTGATTATTAGCTGTGACATTAAGCTTTTTAAGTTCAGCTAGAGTTAAATCTTCCGGATGAGCTTTAATGCCAGCTAGTTTTTTCAAATTGTTATCGTGCAAGACAATGAATTTATTATCTTTAGTCATATGAACATCCATTTCGATGTAATCAGGATGATACTTAATCGTCTTTTTTAGTGATTCAAGTGTATTAGGTACACCATTTTTCTGATTAACACCTCTATGAGCAATTGTCACAGGATTAATAGGGTGATTGAATAAAACCTTTCCTGTTGCAAAGCTCAAAGTGAAGGTGATAGCTATTAGTAAAAATTCTAATAAGAATGTTCTTCGCGGATTAGTAATCTGAACCTCTGTATAAGCCAGAGTTATACTTATGCCCAAACTAACGATGCCCCAAAGACTAAATAAAGCATAATTAATAGCTAGTAAATTATATGTTGGTAAAATCCAATCGGCTATAACTTGAAGTAACAATATTACTAGATATCCACTCCAAGTAATAAGGAAAACTTTGATAAGAGCTAGCCAGAACTTTTTCCAGAAATTCTTAGTGCTAGTGGTTTGCCAACTTATTTTTAAAGAGGAAAGAATACCTTCATTTTCCAAAACCATGAGTGGTAAGACAAGGTAAAATCTAATTAAAAAATATAGCAAACATATATAAAGTAGCTGCCCTCCAACTAAAGAAAAAGGATTTCTAGATACAAATTCAGTCACCATAGAAGTTAAGGTTAGATTGCTTAGCCAAGGTGTTTTAAATAAAAAGTGTAAAAATGGCAAAAATCCTAGTAAATAAACTCCAGTAATAATTCCACCTAACAAATGATACCTACCAAGTACTTCTAATGACTTTTGAAAAAGAGTATCCCAGTTAAAATTTTCTGTAAGCAACATTTTAAAGCCAATGATGGCAATAGTAGCTAGCCAAAAAGTTAATAGTAAGAAAACAATAAACTCTATTACTAATCCAGTAGCTACAAATGGATGTTTAATAATAATATTAGTTATGTTGGTAAAAGAAATTAATGGAACAGTAGCTCGTTCTAAAAGAAAAGTCGAGAAGATTCTGAATAGAAACAAGCCTATCCAAGCAATTAGATTAATTAATAAGCATAGCGTAAAAATGCCATGCTTAAAGTTTTTAAATGAATGAAAGATAACTACCACAACCTTTAGACATTTTCTTAAATTATAGCATTTATATATAGAAATGAGATTGAAAAAGTTGTACTATATTGATAATAATAAAATTAAATAATGATTAGGAAGGATAGATTTCTATGAGAAAAATGGCAGTAATTGGTTTAGGACATGTAGGAGCAACAGTTGCTTATACTTTAGTTTCTCAAGGAATTGCTGATGAGCTTGTATTAATTGATACAAATGAGAAAAAAGTAGTTGCTGAAAAACTAGATTTTGAGGATGCAATGCCTCGTCTACCTTACCATGTAGAAATAAAGACACAAGATTATGCTGAATTAAAGGATGTTGATGTAATTATCACAGCCTTTGGTGACATTGATGCAAGTGTTAGAACTGGAAATCGTTTTGCAGAGTTCGAAATTAACACTAAGAATGCAGTAGAAGTAGGTAAGAAGATTAAGGAATCTGGTTTTAGTGGTGTTATTATTGATATTTCTAATCCTTGTGACGCAGTTACTTCTATCCTTCAAGAAACAACAGGATTACCACGTAACCAAGTGTTAGGTACAGGTACATTCTTAGATACAGCAAGAATGCAACATGTAGTTGGTGATGCTTTAGGACAAGATGGACGTAATGTGGAAGGTTTTGTCTTAGGTGAACACGGTAATTCTCAATTTGTAGCATGGTCAACAGTTAGAGTTAATAACAAGCCAATCACTGAATTCTTTACAGAAGAAGAATTAGAAGAATTAGGTAAGAAACCAGCAGAAGGTGGCTTTAAGGTAGCTAACGGAAAAGGATACACATCTTACGCAATTGCAACATGTGGCGTTAAGTTAGCACAAGCAGTATTATCAAATGCTCATTTCTTTGGACCTGTATCAACATATGTTGAAGAAGTTGGAACATACGTTGGATATCCAGCAATAGTTGGTGCTAAGGGTGTAGAAAAGGTAGTACCTTTAGTGCTTACTGATGAAGAAAAAGCAAAATTAGAACAATCTGCTAACTATATTAAAGAACATTTAGATAGCTTAAAATAAGAAAGAATGGTAGAGAATTATCGTGAAGATAGTTTTCTACTATTTTTTTGCAAGCATTTGCGATAACGGTTGTAATTTTAGAATAAATAAATTAAACTTAACTTGATATGTGAAACATGTCAGCGATGCTGTGTTTCACAAAATTTTGCAAGGAGTAATTTAATGACACCAGAAGAATTCCGTCAAAGTTTAGCAGAACAAGGATTGAATCTAACAGATGAACAAATGCAACAGTTTGAGCTGTATTATGAATTTTTAGTTGAAACTAACAAAAATTTGAATTTAACAGCAATCACTGAAAAAAATGAAGTGTATCTAAAGCATTTCTATGATTCTTTATTATTAGCTTTGACAGTAAAGGATTTACAAACAGAAGAGTTGAGTTTATGCGATGTCGGAGCAGGAGCAGGTTTCCCATCTTTACCAGTCAAAATAGCATTTCCACAATTGAAGATTACAATAGTTGATTCATTAAATAAGAGAATTAAATTTTTACAAGAATTAACTCAAAAACTAAATTTACAAGATGTTCATTTTCATCATGCACGTGCTGAAGAATTTGGTGGTAAACGAAGTGTTCACCGCGAACGCTATGATCTTGTAACAGCTAGAGCAGTAGCTAGAATGTCTGTATTATCAGAATTATGCTTGCCATTAACTAAAGTTGGTGGAAGATTTATAGCTTTGAAAGCACAAAAATCAGATGAAGAGTTGAAAAATGCTCAAAAAGCAATTGAAGTTTTAGGTGGAAAAGTAATAGCAGATTACGCTACAGAATTACCACAAATTCATGATGAACGTCATATTATTGTTGTTGCAAAAGAGAAAGAAACCCCTAAAAAGTACCCTAGAAAAGCAGGAACACCAGCGAAATCTCCGATTGAATAAAGATTAGTCGCGAAAAGGGAGTGATTCGAGATGGCATTTTCATTTTTTAAGTCTAAAAAAGAAGAGAAAGTAGAAGACGATACACAAGAAAAGGTTCAAGAATTACCAATTGAACAAGTAGAAGTTAATGAAGATCAGCCAAGACAAGTCTTTTCTGAAGAAAGTATCGCTGAATTAGCTGAAACTATCCAATCTCATGGCTTGTTACAACCAATTATTGTTAGGCCAATTGGTGACAATAAGTATCAGATTATTGCGGGGGAAAGACGTTATCGCGCGATTAAAAAGTTAAATTGGCAAAAGATTCCAGCAATTGTGAAGAAAATGGACGAAAAAGAAGCTGCTTCAATGGCAGTTATTGAAAATCTACAACGTGAAGGGTTAACTGCAATCGAAGAAGCTGAATCCTATCGAAAATTGATGGATTTAAATCAACTTACACAGTTAGAATTGGCACGAGCAATTGGAAAGAGCCAAGCTTTTGTAGCTAATAAATTAAGGTTATTAAAGTTATCTCCATTGGTACAAAGAGCCATTTTACAAAGAAAAATAAGTGAAAGACATGGTAGAAGTATTGTTTCTTTGCCAGAAAAGAAACAAGTGGAAATCTTAAAAAAAATCATTGATAAGAAATTATCTGTCAAAGAAACTGAAAAGATTGTAGCTCAGTTGAAGACTCCACCTGTTAAAAAAGAGAAAAAGAAGACTAATCGCAAAGGAACAGCATTAGATTGGCGCTTAGCCGAAAATACAATCAAAGAGTCAATTAAACTGGCAAGTGAAAATGGAATCGAATTAAAAACTAGTGAAGAAGATCATGGTGAATTTCACCGAATCATTATCGATATTCCAGTTAAATCAAAGAAGAAATAAGGAGGCACCAGAGTTTAATGGGAACAGTTATTGCAATTGCCAACCAAAAAGGTGGCGTTGGTAAAACAACCACAAGTGTTAACTTGGGTGCTTGTTTAGCTAGAGCAGGACAAAAAGTATTGTTAATTGATACTGATGCCCAGGGGAACGCAACAAGTGGTATTGGTGTAAGAAAACACAATATTGAAAATGATGTATATGATGTGATTGTTAGTGAATTACCGATTAGAGAAGCAATCATGCCTACTTATATCGATAATTTAGATGTTGTGCCGGCAACAATTCAGTTAGCCGGAGCAGAAATAGAGCTAACAGCACAAATGGCTCGTGAAAAGAAATTGTATGATGCAGTTCAAGATGTTAAAGAAGAGTATGACTTTATTTTAATTGATTGCCCACCTTCTTTAGGGCTATTAACAATCAATGCTTTTACAGCCAGTGATTCAATTTTAATTCCAGTTCAAAGTGAATATTACGCTTTGGAAGGATTGAGCCAATTGATGAATACTATTCAACTTGTTCAAAAACACTTCAATCCTGATTTACAAATTGAAGGTGTATTAATGACAATGTTGGATGCAAGAACTAATCTAGGTAATCAAGTTGTTGAAGAAGTAAAGAAATTCTTCAAAGAAAAGGTATATAAAACAGTTATTCCAAGAAATGTTAGATTATCTGAAGCACCTAGTCATGGAATGTCAATTATTGATTATGATCCTAGATCACGAGGTGCGGAAGAATATGAAGCATTAGCCAAGGAGGTGTTGAAGGCTCATGGCAAGTAGATCTAAAGGACTAGGACGAGGAATCGATGCTTTATTCCAAGAATCTAAAGAAGAACAACAACCAGATGAACAAGTGGTAGAACTTGAAATTAGTGAGATTAGACCTAATCCCTATCAACCACGTAAGACTTTTAATGAAGAGGCATTAGAAGAATTAGCAAAATCGATCAAGAAATCTGGAGTTTTCCAACCAATTATTGTGCGTAAATCTTCAGTTAAAGGATATGAAATCATTGCTGGTGAACGTCGCTATCGTGCATCTAAGTTAGCTAAAAAGACAGAGATTCCAGCAATAATTCGTGAATTTAACGAAGAACAAATGATGGAAGTGGCAGTGTTAGAAAATCTTCAACGAGAAGACTTAACACCACTAGAAGAAGCAGAAGCCTATAACACTTTGATGGAAAAATTGAATTTAACTCAAACTCAAGTATCAGAGCGACTAGGAAAATCTCGTCCATATATTGCTAATTATTTGAGATTATTAGGTTTACCAGGTAAAGTAAAACTAATGCTACAAGATGGTAGCTTATCAATGGGGCAAGCTCGTACTTTATTAGCAGTTAAAGATGAACAAAAAATAATAGAATTAGCTGAAAAAACTGTTAAGGAAGGCTTAACTGTTAGACAATTAGAACAGTTAGTAGCACAAATTAATGGTAAAAAGCCAAAGAAAGCTAAGAAACAAGCTAATCCATATGAACCTTACATTAAGCAAACAGAAAACTTACTTCAAGAAAAATTTGGAACAAAAGTTGCTGTTAAAGCTAACTCTAAGAGTGGTAAGGGAAAAATTGAAATTGATTATTTAAGTATTGATGATTTCAATCGAATTATGGATATTTTAAAAATTAAGTTAGACTAGTGAGAGGATGAGGGCGATGTACGATTTACATGATATTGTTGAAATGAAAAAGAAACATCCATGTGGGGTAAACCGCTGGGAAATTGTGCGAATGGGTGCAGATATTAAAATTAAGTGTACTGGTTGTGGTCGTCTGATTATGATGACTAGACGAGACTTTGAAAAACGTATGAAAAAAGTTCTAGAAAAAGCAGAACAAGAAAATAATTAGAAAGAGTGATTTAAGAAATGGCATTAACAGCAGGTATTGTTGGCTTACCTAACGTTGGTAAATCAACATTGTTTAACGCAATTACAAAAGCAGGAGCAGAAATGGCAAACTATCCATTTGCTACAATCGATCCTAACGTAGGGATGGTTGAAGTACCAGATAGTCGTTTAGCAAGAATTGATGAAATTATTCCTGCTAAGAAGATTGTACATACAACTTTTGAATTTACTGATATTGCGGGAATCGTAAAAGGTGCTAGCAAAGGTGAAGGTTTAGGAAACAAGTTCTTGGAAAATATCCGTCAAGTAGACGCGATTGTTCATGTGGTACGTGCTTTTGACGATGATAATATTACACACGTGGCAAACAAAGTTGATCCTTTGGAAGATATTGATACTATCAACATGGAATTAACTTTAGCTGACTTGGAATCTGTAAATAAACGTTATGCTAGAGTAGAAAAAGTTGCTCGTACTAAGGATAAAGATGCTGTGGCTGAATTTGCAGTTTTACAAAAAATTAAGCCAGTTCTTGAAGAAGGTAAGCCAGTTCGTAGTATTGAATTCAACGATGAAGAAAAGAAGATTGTTAAGGGCTTATTCTTATTGACTTCTAAGCCAGTATTATATGTGGCAAACATTGCCGAAGAAGATATGGCAGATCCAGAACAAAGCGAATACTACCAACAAGTTAAGAAGTTCGCAGAAGATGAAGGTTCTCAAGCATTAGCTGTATCTGCAAGAACTGAAGAAGAAATTGCTGAACTTCCTGATGATGAAAAGCAAGAATTCTTAGAAGCTGAAGGTGTAGAAGAATCAGGTTTAGACCGTTTAATTCGTGCTTCTTACAAGTTATTGGGTCTAGCAACATTCTTCACTGCTGGTGGTAAAGAAACTCGTGCATGGACATTTAAGCGTGGTATGAAAGCACCTCAAGTTGCAGGGGTTATCCACTCTGACTTTGAACGTGGATTTATTCGTGCAGAAACCGTTTCTTTCGATGATTTGGATAAGTACGGCAGTATGCAAGCTGTTAAAGAAGCTGGTAGATTGCGTCTTGAAGGTAAGGAATACGAAGTTCAAGACGGTGATATTATCGAATTTAGATTTAACGTCTAATAGCGTAAGAAGGGAAGATTTTTAAATAGATGGCTGAAGAAAAAACAGTTCGTGAAAAGAATCAAGAAGCTGCCAAGAAACAAGCTGAAGCAGTTTCTCAACAAAAGAATAAACAAATCATGGAATTCAATGAAAAATTTGAAGGTTTAACAAAGCGTAATCAAGACTACATGTTCCATTTAAATAAGGCGTTAGCTGAAAAGAATTATGCAGAACGTGAAAAAGTTGTTAGTGAAATGTACAATGAATTGATGGAAAAACAAAAGCAAGGCGTTGTAGCTAACAAGTTATATGGAACAGTTAATGAAAAGGTTGAAGCAATTCTTGCTGGTCCTAAGAAAGAACCTAAGATGCCTACTTTATGGGAATTATCACTTGATAATGGATTGATGATGTTAGCTTTATTCTGCATCATGTACGCTTTCTTAGGTATGTTCTCTAAGAGCAATCAAAATGCAGCAAATGGTGGAATAATCACATTGATTGTTACATCTATTGTTGCTGGTGTTGGTTTAGGTTATTTCTACCGTGCGATGATGCCAGGCCAAAGTAAACGTCGTGGTTGGTTAAACATTATCTTTATGATCGCAATCTTAATGGTAGTATGGGTAGCTGCATTCGGTATTGTTGCAATTATCCCACCAACAATTAACGTTGTTCTTCCACCACTAGCTTATGCAGTACTTGCAGTTGTTGCCTATGGTATTCGTTGGTACCTAAAGAAGAAGTTGAACTTTATTAGTCCAGCAGATTTTAGAAGAAATAGTCAAAATTAATATTAAAACTAAAAAATAATAAGATATTGTAAGATTATTTCAAGCAAAAAAGAGACATACTAGATGTAGTATGCCTCTTTTTTCATTATTTACTTTTACTATGCGAACGAATAAATATGTAAAGCCAAGAAATTGCTGCTAGTAGAAGCGAAAAATGGCTTAAAGTAGTTGGAAATCTTGGTCTGATGAGTACTCCAGTATAGGTAATTGTCGTAAACTGGGCACATGTCCATGAAATAAAAATACTCGCTCCCAAGAAAAGCAAAGGTATTTTATATTTTTTCATATGTACAGTGTAACACTAATTTTTGGTTTAAACATTAAGAATTATAAAAACTCTGTTAATAGTTTGCTTTAAAAATAGTTTCTGACAAGGTATCATAGATATTGAGAAGTCCTTTAAGGAAAAACGGGAGTGTTTTTTATGAAGAAAAGTATCAAAATATTCATGGCTATATTGGTGGCATTAACTTTAGCTGCTTGTGGCAATGAAAATAATAAAAAATCAAGTTCATCTGAGACGAAAACGACACAAAAGTCAAATGTGTCTAAAGAATCCAAAAAGACAGAACAAAGTAGTGAAAGTTCTTCATCTTCAAGCTCATCAAGTTCTGAAAGTTCTAGTAGTGAAGTTAGTTCTTCAAGTCAATCTGGTCCACAACAAGCCAAAGTTACAGGGGATAATAATACCCAAAGAATGGCACAGATTGCTGGAGCATTGAAGTACTTTTTAGGAAAAGATGCCTTAGTTCCAACTAAAGCAGGGATTAGTAGTGGTGTGGTAAATGCCTACTATACTGGCGATGGTAATAATTTTACGGTTTACTACATCAAAGATACAGAAGGAAAGAATTTCAATGATCCTAGTTTAAAAGATAAAGTATCATATATAACATTTTCCAAGAAAACTTATGGTTCTGAAGAAGAAGCTGAACAAGCTGTAAATTACATTTCAGGCGAGTCAGAAATGGGTCTACCTAAGGTTCCATTAAGTGGAAATGTAAATGCTACATTGAATTCTGGTGCTGGACAAAGATATCTACACTGGAATTCTGGTAAATGGTCGGTAACAATTCATGGTACAGCCGGTAAAGATCCTGTTCCTACTGGTCGCAAGGTAGTTGCTTTATTAAATAATGCTTACTTACCAGCTCCTGATTCTAGAGGTGCAGCAAGCTTTACAGCCGGTTCTGGTTCTGGAAATCAAAAGATTGAATGGAACAATGGTAAGGCAGTATATACTATAAAGGGTTCTAATATTAATTCTCTAATTGAATTAGCAGGATCAATTCAAAAATAATGATTAATTTAACAGCATTTGTAGTTAGTAAATAGCTATAAATGCTGTTTTTTATATATTTTTCAAAATTTTTAAATCGTAATTTAGAAATAAAAAATCCCCAAATAATAGTAAATTAGAATTTCTAAATCGTAATAAGCCGAAATGCTACTATTTCAAGCAGTTGACAAGTTAATTTTATTTTATTAGGATATAAAAAGTAATGATTACTATATAAGAAAGAGTGATTTTTTTGAAAAAAATACTAAGTTTAAGTTTAGGAATAATTGCATTATGCTTATTCTTCCTACCTAGTAATGTTAGAGCAGATAAAATAAAAGTTGTAACAACGACAGATTTTTATGGACAAGTTGCAGAAGAAGTTTTGGGCAATAAAGGGAAAGTAACTTCAATTATTAATAACCCTAGTGTAGATCCACATGATTATGAGCCAACTACACAAACAGCTAAGCAAGTTTCAAATGCAAATATTGTTATTTATAATGGATTAGGATATGATTCATGGATAACAAAACTTAGTAATGGCAAAAAGAAGATAGATGTTGCGACAGACGTAATGCATGCTAAGGATGGGGATAACGAACATTTATGGTATAACTCAAAAACAATGGGTAAGCTTGCAGATTATTTAGTTAAGGAATATGCGAAGCTAGATCCTAAAAATGAAACTTACTATAAAAAAAATGCAGCCAAATATAAACAAAAATTAACTAAATTACAAACTTTAATTGCAAAGATTAAGAAAAATAGTGATAATAAGGAAGTTGCAGTAAGTGAACCTGTTTTTGATTATGCTTTAAAAGATATGGGATATAAGATTGCCAATAGACATTTTGCTAAAGCTACAGAAGATGGTAGCGATCCTTCCTATAGTGATATTAAGAAATTACAAAATGATATTAAACACAAAAAGATAGCATTTTTTGTAGAAAATACTCAATCTGATAGTAAAGTAATTTCAAGTATTGTTAGTCTATGTCAAAAGTATGATGTTTCAGTTATAAAAGTGACTGAAACAACACCTAAGGGAAAGGATTACTTACAGTGGATGAGTTCAGAATATGAACAAGTTCTAAAAATTCAAGAAGACAGGAAGTAATTATGGAAAATATAGTTTCAGTTGATGGTCTGAATATAGATTTACCTGATCGTCGTTTATTTGAAAATTTAGCCTTTGATATTCCTAGAGGGGCTTTAACATGTATAACTGGAGAAAATGGTGTTGGAAAAACAACATTAGTTAAGCACTTGTTACGTGATTTAAAAACTAATTCGCATAACCATTTTGTTAAATTTACTATTAAACGTGATGAAGCTTTCTATATGCCACAAATTAGAAATATTGATGAGGATTATCCTTTAGCAATTAAGGATTTTGTATCATTGGGTTTTAAGCATCGATTATTACCATGGAATACAGTAGTAATGAATGATAAGTTAAAACAGATTTTAAAAGAAACAAAACTAGAAAATCTAGCTAAAAATCCACTAGGTAAATGTTCTGGTGGTGAAAAACAAAGAACATACTTAGCACAAGCGTTATGTTCAGATCCCAAATTATTGATCTTAGATGAGGCGACTGCTAATTTAGATCAATCATCCAAGCATGAATTGATGCAACTTTTGAAGAAATTGATGCCAATTCATGGAATTACAGTATTATTTATTACACATGATGCAGAATTGATAGAAGATTACGCTGATTATGAATTACATTTGGAAAATAAATCAGGTAAATTGATGAAGAGAGAGGCGAGATATCGTGTTTGATTATGATTTTATGCGTTATGCATTTATTGCAGGGATTTTTATTGCCTTAATTTCTTGTGTTATGGGAGTCTTTGTGGTTGCACGTCAAACTTCTTTTTTCACGCATACATTATCTGAAATCGGATTTTCAGGAGCAGCATTTGGAGTTTTTGCAGGTATTTCTCCATTGACAGGGATGCTAATATTTACGATGACATCTGCTATTTTTGTTGGATTATCTGGAGAAAAGGTAGGTAGACGAGAAGCATCTATTTCAGTGTTCTCTGGCCTATTCTTAGGGTTAGGTATCTTATTTTTATCTTTGTCCGATAAGCAAGCGAGTTATGCAACCAATATCTTATTTGGAAGTATTGTGGGAATTGATATTAATAATTTGTATACTTTAATAGGATTGAGTGTACTTTTATTAATCGTTGTTAGTGTTCTTTTTAGAAGATTAGTTTATAATTCTTTTGACTCTCAGGGAGCTGAATACAATCAACGATATAATCAAATTGTATCAATCATATTTTTAGTGTTATTAGCATTAACTATTAGTATTACAGCACAAATTGTAGGAGCTTTATTAATTTTTGTTTTACTAACAATACCTGCTTCTGCAGCTAAGTACTTTGCACATACACTTTGGAAAATGATCGGTCTAACATTTATTTTTGTATTAGTCGGAATCTGGTTAGGTTTGTATCTAAGTTTTGTTACAGACTGGCCAGTAAGTTTCTTTATTACAGTTATCGAAGCACTATTTTATGGGGCTGCCATCGTTAAGGAAAGAATGTCCGCTTCTAGATTATAAAAATAAATTCATGTTTTTAGTAATGTTCGGATATAGATACTAGGAATTAGATGTATTTCGTGGTATAGTTAGGACCTAAGGGGTAGGAATCCTTGCGTAACGGACTAATGGAACGGAATGTGAACATTAGTAGATTAAGTCTGATATGACTTAGCGTTTGGTTTCCGCATTCACCATCAATAATTTAATATCAATGGTGCTTGTCTCTACCCTAAAAAATTATTAGGGAGATGTCTATTATGACACTATTATCATGGAAAAGTCCGAAATTAACCGCCCGGACGATAGCAATGGCGGCAATTTTAATTGCGATGCAGATTGTCTTATCTAAGCTTTCAATTGGACCTGACAATCTAGTTAAGTTTTCATTTGGCTTTATCGCTACAATGTTAATGGGTTACTATTTAGGCCCATGGTTGACAGGTGTAGCAATGGCAATAAGTGATATTCTTACTAACAGTGTTTTTTCGACGGGTGGTAATTTCTTTATCGGATTTACTTTTAGTGCAATTATTTCTGGAATAATCGCCGGAGCATTTTTGTATAACCAAGAGATAACATTGAGAAGATTATTCATTTATGAGTTTGTTCAAACTCTAGTTACGAATATTTTCTTTACAACTCTTTGGATTCATATTATGTACAAAGCACCTATTATGGCTTTGTTAACTGTTCGAGTACCTAAGAATATTCTTACATGGATTGTATATTCAATCGTAGGATTCTTAGTTTTACGTGCAGTTTCAAGGTTAAACTTACGTAGTAATAACAATACGTATTAATAAGTGAAGTTGATGCCAATGAGAAGTAATTCTTGTTGGCTTTTCTTTTAGAGGAAAGGGGATTTTCCAATGGTAAATGAATATCCGCAAGTAATGACAATTGCTGGTTCTGATTCAGATGGATCTGCAGGAATGCAAGCAGATATGAATACTTTTTTGGCTCGTAAAGTATATGGCACTTCAATTCTAACAGCCGCAGTTGCGGGGAATTCTTATGGAATCCATGCTAGTCATGCTTTACCAGTTGATTTTATCAAAGAAGAATTCAAGGCAATTGCAGATGATTTTAAAATTTTAGCAACTAAAACAGGAATGTTAACAGATACTAAAACAATTCATGCAGTAATTGAAAGTTATCAAAAGTATAACTTTGGACCATTAATTGTTGATCCAGTTATTATTACTAAACATGGAGCGATGTTATTGGAACAAGAAGCATATGAAACAGTACGCGATGAATTGATCCCACTAGCAACAGTCATTACACCTAACTTTTACGAAGCACAAAAATTAGCAGAGTCTGGACTAGAAAGTGAAGCTGAAATTGTTGAAGTAGCTGAAAAGTTACAAGCTATGGGTGCTAAAAATGTAGTTATTAAGGGTGAGCATAATGGTAACTCTGAAACTGTTAAAGATTATGTTTTACTCGAAGATGGAAAGAATTTTTGGTTGGAAGATGAATATATCGATACAGAACATATTAATGGAACTGGTGATACTTACTCAGCATGTATAGCTGCGGAACTTGCTAAAGGAGCAAGTGTTGAAGAAGCAATAAGGATATCTAAAAAATATACTCATGACGCAATTAAAAATGAAATTGCAGTAGGTCATAAATTCGGACCTATCAATCATTGGGTATAATATAAATTAAAAAATCACGTCTAGTTAATGTTATAATGAAAAAAGTAACATTAATAGGACGTGATTTTTTGAAAGTACTAGGTATTTTAGGCTCACATAAAAGTAATGGAGTTACTAGAATGATGCTGGACGCAGTTCTTAATGGAGTTGAAGCTTCAAATAAAGTAGAATTACTTAACTTAAATGACTATCAAGTTAAGCCACGTATTCCAGGTGAAGATAATCCAACGCTAGATTTGATAATTGAAAAGCTCAAGGCAGCTGATGTATGGATTCTGGCAGCTCCTACATACTGGGGTGGACTATCTGGAGTGATGAAGAATTTTTTAGATTGTATTAGACAAGAAATTTTACGATTTGATCGAAAAGGTGATCCGCATCCTATTCCAGAGTTTGCACATAAGCATTATGTAACCTTGACAAATTGTTATGTGGGAAAAACAGAGAATATGTTAACCGGCATGACAGATTCAGCTTTTAGAACAATGGATAAGGCGATGACAACAGCTGGACTAATTAAATTAGGTGAAGGTGTACAAACTGCAACTTACGGCTTAAAACAGTTGACTAGCAAAAAGCAATTAGAATTAGAAAAATTAGGTAATAAAATTAATCAAACGCAAAGAAAGGATGATCAAACTTTGAAACGTTACATTGAATTGTTCTTTATTGTAGCAGTGATGGCATTAATAACAATGGTAATTCAAGCAGGGATATTAAATTTATTAGGACAGACACTTAGTTTTTGGACAAATTATATTTCTTTTGTTTTGATTTTCTTTATCTTATTAGCAATCACACTCCACTTCTTCACAGTAGTTAAACATAAACGAAAATAATATAATAACCCATGGAGTCAATCTGATTTCATGGGTTATTTATTACTATTCTGATAACTTCAAATTATTCGCAACTTTAGTAAGTTTTGATTCGTAGATATCAATTTTATGTTGCAAATAGGCTCTAGTTTCTTGAAGACTAGCAATTCTTTCATCTAACTTTTCAGCCTCTTCTTCCAAAATTTTTTTACGTGCTGGAATAGTACGATCATCATTCAATGAGTAAAGATGCATGTATTCATGTAGACTTTCGATAGATAAGCCAGCATGACGCATACATTTTATAAAATCTAGTCTTTGAATGTCTATATCTGTAAAATTACGAACTCCATTTTTGTCTCGACTAATAGCAGGGACAAGTCCAATACGTTCATAGTAGCGGATAGTATCAGACGAAATACCTAACTGTTCACTAACTTTTTTAATATTCATAGCAATACCTCGTTAAAATTATTGATAATCAGAGTTTACACCTTGGAGTATACTCTAAGGCAAGAGGTTAGACTACAGAATTCCATTCGTTTTTGAACTCATCTAGAAAATCAAGCATGACTTGTTGGCGATGTTCAGCAATATTCTTGGCAGTTTGAGTATTTAACATATCTTTTAGGTTCAATAGTTTTTCATAAAAGTGATTAATAATGGTTTCGTCATCAAGATTACGATATTCTTCCTTCGTCATATTAGTACGTGGAAGTAAATTAGGATTATAAATTTTTTCTCCGTGGTGTCCACCATAATAAATAGCTCTAGTAATACCGATCGCTCCAATCGCATCTAGCCAGTCAGCATCTTGTACAATTTGTCCGGATAGGGGAAGTTGGAAGTCATCATCTTGTAGTGAATGTGCAAAAGACATATGTGTGATGATAAAACTAATTTCTTCAATTTGTGCTGAAGTAAATTCTAAAGATGCTAGAAATTCTTGAAGTTCGGCCAAAGCAGATTTTGGATCAGAGACAAGTTTATCATCAATAGTATCATGTAGATAGGCAGCAGTTAGTGTAATTAACTTATCAGCAGGTTCACTTTCTAGAATTTTTTCTGCCATAGTTACAACACGCTTGATATGATCATAGCCGTGTCCAGTTTTATCAGTTTCTAGTTTGGATTTAGTATATGTTTTAATTTGGGATAATTTGTTAAATTCATCCATTTAATGAATCACTTCTTTCCTAGGAAATATTGTAGTCAAAAAAAGAAGTTGAATTTATATCCAACTTCCACGTGTTTATTATAATCTGAAAGAAAGCTTAGGTCTAGGAATAATAAGCAAGGCGATGATTAGAAGGATAATATCGATGTATTTTTTAGCATCGTACTCGCCCAGATAACCAGAAAACAGCACAAAAATCATGATACCAACTGAGAACAATAACCGTAGAGTCTTACCATTCATAATTATCACCATCCTTAAAAAGCTATTCTATTCATATAAATTATAGCATAAAATTATCGTTGTTGGGAACCGTTTACATTTAAAAATAAGAATAAAAAAGATTTTATTTACAAAATTACTAATTTACAAAATTTCTAAATAGAATTATGATAATAGTGTAAAATTTATTGAAGAGAGTTGAGAATATATGATGACTAAAGCCCAAAGAAAAGCTTTTGTATTTACTTTATTGTTAGGAACTTTTACTATGTCGATTAGTCAGTCCTCGTTATCGACAGCTTATCCTACTTTAATGAAGTTTTTCAATGTAGATGCACCAACGATTCAATGGCTAACAACCGGTTTTATGCTGATTATGTGTATCATGATGCCGGTTAGTCCTTGGTTGTTGAACAATCTATCTTTTAAGAAAATGTACTTAACGGTACTAGCAATCTTCGAATTAGGAACATTGATGATTATTTTGGCTCCTAATTTTCCAATCGCTTTACTAGGAAGAGGTCTAGAAGCAGTTGCGGTAGGTATTTTATTTCCATCTTATCAATCAGTCTTAATGACAATTACCGCTAAAGAAGGACGTGCTGAAGTCATGGGATTGGCTGGTTTAGTTATGGGATCAGCCTTAGCTTGTGGCCCAATTATTTCTGGTATTATTTTAAATTATATTAGTTGGCAAGGCTTGTTCTGGTTCTTCTTGTTAGTAATCGCGTTAATCTTTGTCAGTGCGATCTTTAATATGCGCGATGTAATGGAATGTAAAGAAAGCCAGTTAGACTTCATCTCCGTTATCTATTCACTTAGCTTTATCGGATTGTTGTATTTTGTAAATGAATTAGGCACTAAGCAGTTAACTTTGCCATTATATTTGATTTTAATCGTTAGTGTAATCTTGTTCATAGCCTTTATTTTGCGTCAATTTAGAGTTAAGGATCCCTTACTTCAATTGCGAGTTTTGAAAGTAGCGAACTTTGATATTGGCGTTCTATTAACAGGTTTTGCTTACATTTCATTGATTGTAGTAACAATCGTATATCCATTGTATTATCAACGAATTTTGCATGTTAATCCGTTAGTGTCAGGTTTAGCATTAGTTCCACCAGCAGCCTTATTGAGTATTTTGAATCTAGTTTCCGGTCGTTTAGCTGACAAAGTAGGATTTAAAATTACACTGTTGATAGGTATGGTGATGCTAGTTGTAGGTTGGGCAATCCTATTTATCTTCAGCTACCATCTAAATGTATTAGGAATGATTCTAATTGCCTGCATCATTGAAGGAGGTAACGCCTTTGTCATGATGCCAGCGACAACTATGGGAGCTAACTCACTTCCTGAAAATATGATTCCTCATGGAACTGCGATAACTACGACTGTACGTCAGTTGTTAGGTAGTCTAGGGGTAGCTTTGGCGATGATTATTATAGTAGCTGGCGGACACACATTAAGTGAAATAATTGGTTATCACTATGCCTTTGGATTTTTCTGCATCTTGGAAATTGTAGGATTAATTTTGGCAATTATCTTACGTGATGACAGTAAAAAATAACGAATAGAACATATCCTGCGACCTTTCTAGTGAAATTTGTTAGAATGATAATAGTAACTTTTAGATATTAATCATGGAAGGGTAGGACTATGAATTTGGATTTAGTAATATTTGATATGGATGGCGTTATTTTTGATTCAGAAAAAGTTTATTTTGAAGCTAATCAAATAGCTGCTGATAAGCTTGGCATGAATTATTCGTTAGCTTACTATAAGCAGTTTATTGGTGCTGGAACAGATACGATGAGAGCACAAATGATTGAAGATTATGGTGGCGATGCTCAACTTATTGATGACTTTTTGCGTATTAGTGAAGAAAATGTTCATCCTTTAGTTGAAGCAGGAGAATTGAAATTAAAACCAGGTTTCGTAGAGCTATCACAATATCTTCAAGCAAATGACATTCCTTATACTTTAGCTTCAAGCAACTACAAAAGTGAAATTGAATTTTTCTTAAAACATACAGATGTTGATCCAGCAGCTTTTAAGACGATTATCTCTGCAGATGATGTAGCTGAGGCTAAACCAGCACCAGACATATTTAATAAAGCTTGGAAGAAGAGTGGTGCACCTGCTAAAGAAAAAACGATAGTAATAGAAGACTCTTTTAATGGAATTAAAGCTGCTAATAATGCTGATATTCCAGTAATCATGGTTCCTGACATCATCCAGCCAACAGAAGAACAAAGAAAGACAACAGTGGCTGTTTTGGATGACTTGATTTCTGTGCGAGAATATCTAAAAAATAATTATTAGAAAAGGACAGTCTATTTTGAAGAAACCATACTTAACAATTAAAGAAAACGGTGAAGCAACAATTGAAATAAAGAAGTCAGAATTTATCTGTTCCTTAGCTCGAACGGAGACTGAAGAAGAAGCAAGAGCATTTATAGATAAGATTAAGACTGAACATCGTAAAGCTACACATAATTGTTTTGCTTATATGATTGGATTGAATGATAAAATTCAACGTGAAAGTGATAATGGTGAGCCTTCTGGAACTGCAGGAGTACCGATTCTAGAAGTGTTGAAAAATCTTGAATTGCATAATGTAACAGCAGTGGTTACTCGCTACTTCGGTGGCATCAAACTTGGTGCCGGTGGTCTAATTAGAGCTTATAGTAATGCGACTTCTAATGCCATCGAAAAGGTTGGTGTGGTAAGGAAGGTAGTTCAAACAGAATTATCATTGAAGGTAAGTTATTCTGCCTGGGGTAAACTGCAAAACTATCTTGAAAATAATCAGGTAAATGTAAGTGATACGGTATTTATGACTGATGTCACAGCAGTAGTTTATGTTGATACGCCAGAAGTTGAATCTTTTACTGCTACAATTGTTGATTTGATGAATGGACAGGTTGAAGTAGAAGAGGGCCAGGAAAAATATGTCGAAATGCCATATGAACTATATAAATAAAAATGAGGTTGGGATTTGAGTCCCAGCCTCATTTTTTAATTGAATAGCACTGAAATAAATGGAGCGTTATTTAAAATATGAAGAGTTAAACTGTTAGAAAGATTTTTAGTATGTACATAGACATAAGCTAAAATCCAGCCCATTGTAACGTAAATTAAAGCAGAGATGAAGTTTGTACTAGAATGCATTAAACCAAAGATAACACCACTAATAGCAACTTGCCAAAATGGTTGGTTTTTGAAGAAGAAACTCGTAAATACACCACGATAAAGTAATTCTTCAGTAATAGGAACCAAAATAACAACTAATATAGTCATTAATACAGCAGTTCTATCAGTAACTAAAGCATTAAGAGCTTTATCATTAGCACTCGTTGTTTGATGATAAACTTTTGTCATTAAAGTTAATAAAATACCCTTAGCGAGAATCATGACAACATAAGCTGCAAGAATGAATCTAACATTTTTCCCTGTGATTTTTTTAAACGGTGATTCACCTTTTACGCGTTTAACGATATAAAGCAGGATTCCAATTAATATTAAATAACAGAGGATAACGAGTGGCGCGATGATCCCCATTGAATAATGACTCTCAATAAGTAGCAATGGCAACTGTGATAGCAAGATAAAAATAATAAATAAACATATCTTACCAATTAATGATAAAAAATTTCGCATAAAATACCTCACTTTCGTAATATCTCTATACTACTAAATTTATGGGAATTAGTGAAATGTACTTTAATAAAGTTTAAAGAATAATACCCATGACAAAATTTTTTAAATACAATTTGCTAATATTATGATATAGTAGTGAATGTAGTAATTAATTTTCTGAAATTGATTACATGATAGATTTCTTAATGAAATTTTATTTATATTATTTGTATATCTAAGTGAGGAGAAATCTCTTGGAAAAAAAGGTAAAAGTAGTGATTGCTACTCATAAAAAATATGAGATGCCTACAGATGATTTATATTTACCAATCCATGTAGGTGCCGAATTAAATAAAGATAAAGACTTAGGATATCAAAAAGATAATGTTGGAGATAATATTTCTGATAAAAATGATAGATATAGTGAACTAACGGCTCTATATTGGGCTTGGAAACATGTGGATGCAGAATACATTGGTTTGGCTCACTATAGACGTCATTTTGGTGGAAAGAATTATCATCATGGTAAAGATAGGCTTAAGTGGGTAGTTACAAAAGCTGAATTAGAACCAATGCTAGATAAGTATGATGTGATATTACCTAGAAAGAGAAGATATTATATTGAAACTCTATATTCACATTATGAGCATACGCATTATTCAAACCAGCTAGATGTAACTTCCGATATTATTAAGGAAAAATATCCAGAGTATGCTGATACATATGAGAAGGTAATAAATAAGACTTCAGGATATATGTTTAATATGGTTATTATGAGAAAAGATTTGTTAGACGCCTATTGTACATGGTTATTTGATATCTTATTTGAACTTGAAAAATGTCTGGGAACACAAAATTTGGATGCCTTCCAACAACGTTTCTATGGACGTGTAAGTGAAATTATCTTTAACGTTTGGCTAGAAAAACAATTTGAAAATGGTGTTATTGATAAGAAACGTGTCAAAGAGCTGCCAATTGTATATGTAGAGGGAGTAAATTGGTGGAAAAAAGGCACAGCGTTCTTAAAAGCTAAATTCTTTAATAAGAAATATGAAAATAGCTTTTAAGAGTTACTAATAAGGGGAGAAGAGCTAGCAAATTTTGCTGGCTTTTTATTTTATCAAGGCAAAAGAATAGGATGTGGAAATATGGGTATCACATTTTCGTTTATAATACCTACGTATAATTCGAAAAAGACAATTATTAGGGCAATTGAAAGTGTTACGAAACAGCTAGATAAATCAGAATACGAAATCATCATAGTCGATGATGGTTCTCAAGATGGAACGGTTGAGATAGTCCATGATTTTATGAAAGATAATGGTAATATCCATTTTACTAGTACAATCGGTGGGGTATCTTTCGCAAGAAATAAGGGAATTAATCAAGCGCAAGGTGAGTATCTTTTATTTTTAGATTCTGATGATTATTATGTAGAAGGATCATTAAAGAATTTAAAAAATATAGTTGCACAAAGTAACAGTGATTTGGTGATATTCAACTTTGAACATGGCAATACTCCAGTATTACTAGCAGAAGTGCCTAATACTAATGTTGAAGCCTTATCTGTAATGTTGAGTAATCCAACTAAATATATGACGGTTTGGGGAAAAGCCTATCGAACAGAAAATGTGCACGAGAACAATGTAAGATTTAATGAAGACTTGAAATTATCAGAAGATAGTGAGTTTCTGGTAAGATATGTGCAAAATTGTAAGAAGATAACCTCTGATAATACAATTTTGTATCATTACTCAATCGACAATGTTTCAGTAATGAGAGGAAAAAATAAGCAAAGTAAGATTCCTGGGTATTTGGAGTCTCTAGAGGTTGTACAAGAGGATATCTTTAATAATATTCCAGAATTGAAACAAGCATTTTATCAATACACAGTAATTCAAATGAATATCATGATGGTTAGAGAAATATTTAATTATGGTGATAATAGTGACTATAGTTCTAAAGTACGTAAATCCAATGAATTATTAAAAAATAAAACAATCCATGAAGCAATTAAGCAAATGAAGTTAAAGAATTGTATGTCGCCAAGATTTTTACCAGTATTTTTCATTAAGCTGGGAATGCGACCTCTGGCTAGATTAATGTTTAGGTTGCGAAGCTGGAGTAATTATAGGAAGGAAAAATAAAGCGTATATAGCAAGAAAGCAATTTTGATTGAGTTGAATCTCTTTCAAAATTGCTTTTTTGGTTGTGTTAAATTTTATACATTCTTCGATAAAAGATCGAACAAAGAAATGCACTTAGTAAAGCAAGAAAAGCTAGCAAGAATGGGGCTTGTGAACTGAAATTATAGATAATTCCAGCTAGATAAGCACCTAAAATTTGTCCCAATGATTGTGTTGATTGATAAAATCCTAGTACTAAGTTACGTGTCTCAACCTGGGCTTCCTGCGTAATTAAGTCTTGAAGTAGTGGAGTACTCAAAGCATAGAAGCCATAGAATATACAACTACTGATGACGTAAGCTGTTAAATGATGGCTAAATAAGATAAGTACCATTAAAGTTGAAGCACCTAATAGTACATAGATTAGACTTTTACTAATCTTAGTGTTTTTCATCAAGTACAAACCAATCGAAGTATTAACAATCAAAGAAATAATACCGATAGCTCCTTTGAAAATCCCGTTAAAACTACTAGAAAGATTAAAAACATCTTTTAAATAGTAGTTAAAACTTTGGTCAAAGGCAGTATATCCTAAATACAGTAAGATCGAAACAGAAAATAATAAGGCAAAAGCTTTATTCATAAATAAACGTCCATCTTCGAGACGCTTAAGTGGATTTGATTCCTTTAATATAAGAGATAATTGCAAACTATCAGTGTTTTGCGAATCTTTTTCAAGTAAAAGATAGAATAATATTCCGACTAAAGTTAGTTGAATAACTTGAACTGCAAAGGATAGATAAACATTATACGCACCAAGCATTCCACCGACAAAGTAACCTAGGGCGCTAGCAACAGTTTGAATAGTGGCATTAAGAGTTAGATTAGCCCCTCGATTTGTTTCACTGGATAGATTAACAATATAGTTAAGTACACCTACAAAGAATGCCCCACATGCTAGTCCTGCTAGCAATCGGCCAATTAAGATAAGGCTTGTTGTATGTCCGACAGCAAATAAGAATTGTGCAACGGCATAGCCGATACAACCAATTGCGATAACAGACTTAGAGTTAACTAAGCCAGCAATCTTACTCCAAAATGGAGAGGCAATAAAAATACCAAAAGACATTACAGCAAAGGCCGTTCCAAAGACGGAATTATCAAGATGAAGCATCTTAAAATATGTAGGTGTAACTGGATGGGCATAGTTAGCTGCTAGATTAAATAAAGCGACAAGAAAAAATAAAGTTTTTTTCTTCATATATTAAACATCCATATTAAAACGTTTCTTTAATTTGTTTTCGCTATATTCAAGTAATTCATCAGGTTTAATGTCATATTTAGCAGCCAATACCAATACCTGATCAATAATATCTGCCATTTCTTCTCTTAAATTATCTTCTTTTTCAGCTTGATTTAAGATTTTTTCGCCAGGATGATCGCGTCCGACTTCAATTGTGCGAACAGCACGAGATAATTCCCCAAGTTCTTCTGTAATGTAATTAACTCGATCTTGAGGTGGATACTTAAACCAATCTCTTTTTTCATAGAACTTAACTAACCATTGTTGATGTTCATTAATATCCAAAATATATTCACTCCTTCATAATAATAAAACATACAGGAAACAGGTATATTTTTCAAGTTAGACGAATTTTAGAAAGAATGAATTTTTTTACAATTAAAAAACAATGAATAATCATGAATTATACGAATATACCATGAATATTATGTTTTAAAATTCAAATTTATGGTATAAAAATGAATTTTTATTATAAAACAATAAAAAATCTATCATAATTAATACAAATTGCATAAAAGAGAATATACTTTAGTAGTTAATAAATATACATAAGATGGAGTGGAGATTTTGGAAGAAAATAAAAAGAAAATCACGACATTTGGCTTAGTTATGATGATTATTACCGCTATCTTTGGTTTTGGTAATGTCTCTAATGCTTATGCACAAATGGGTTACGGTAGTATTATTTGGTATATTTTAGCAGGGGTATGTTTCTTCTTCCCTTGTGGTTTAATGATGGCAGAATATGGTTCTGCATTTAAAGACGCTAAAGGTGGTATTTATTCCTGGTTAGCTGAATCAATAGGAGAACGTGCAGCTTTCATTGGAACATTTATCTGGTTAGCATCTTGGATTGTCTGGATGGTATCAACAGCTTCACGTATCTGGATAACATTCTCTGCATTGATTTTTGGTAAAGATACCACACAACATTGGTCAATGTTAGGTTTGTCTTCCACTGAAGTTATTGGTATTTTAGGAATTTTATTCATTTTAATTTCAACATTTTTTACCACACAAGGAATGGATTCAATTTCTAAAGTTGGTTCTCTAGGTGGAATTTTTACAGTTGTAACTAACATTATCTTTTTGATTGCTAGTTTGATCATTATTTTTGCTAATCATGGTCAATTAGCTCAACCTATTCATGGAATGAAAGATTTTATTACTTCACCTAATCCACAATTTCAGACACCAATTGCTATTATTTCATTCGTTGTTTATGCAATTTTTGCTTATGGTGGGATGGAATCTTTAGGTAGTGTAACTGATAGTATGGATAAGCCAGAAAAGACTTTCCCACGTGGCTTAATTATTGCTAGTTTATTTACCATTGGTGCATATGTAATCATGATCTTTATGATTGGTTTCAGTGTTAACTATAACTCTGTTGTTGCTAAGCATGGGGTAAACTTAGGTAATATCACATATATTGTCTTTAACCAATTAGGTGTCTACTTAGGACATTCATTAGGTTGGTCAGCAGCTGCATCTCATACAACAGGTATGTTAATTACAAGATTTGTAGCTTTAACACAAGTTCTAGGATTTTTAGGTGCAATGTTCATTCTCTTATACTCACCAATCAAGTCATTTATTTTAGGTTCAGATAAGAGATTATGGCCTGAAAAATTAACTCGCCTTAACAAACACAATATGCCAGCCAATGCAATGTGGTTACAAGCAATTATTGTTTGTGTAATTATCTTCTTAGTAGCCTTTGGTGGATCTGCAGCTCAAAGATTCTATTTAATCTTAACTGATATGGCAAATGTATCTACTAGTTTCCCATATCTATTCTTAGTTGGGGCATTCCCATTCTTTAAGAAAAAGAAGATTGAACATTCATTTGTAGCCTTTAAGAATCCATTCTGGACTAACTTATTAGTAATCATCATTGAAATTATCTTATCAGCAGGTATTATCTTTACTTGTGTTCAACCAATTTTGGATGGCGACTTTGAGACAGCCTTCTGGACAATTGCTGGTCCAGTCTTCTTCGGATTAGTGGCATTCATCTTCTATCAAGTTTCATCAAAGAAACATAAAATGAAATAACTAGAGAAACATCAATGAAGTTTTGTAGATAAACAAGCTCATTGATGTTTTTATTTTATAGAAAATTGTTACATAAATATATTTTATTCATTTTAAATGCAATTTAAACACAAATTATGAATAAAATATACAAAATTGCAAAAAATACTTGCATAAATAAACAATAGAAAGTATACTAATCATATCAACTTGAAAACTATAGATTATATTAACGAGGGAGATTATGAGTATGAAAATTTTTAAGAAGATATTAATGCTTTTAGCTGTACTCATGATGGTAGTTACACCATTTGCTGCGATTACTGCTGATACAACTTCTAGCAGTTCTTCCGCTGATACAGCTAAGACAACAGATGATTCATTGAAAAAGGTAAAAGAAAAGGGAACATTGGTAGTTGGTTTAAGTGCCGATTATCCACCTTACGAATTTACTACTAAGCAAGATGGCAAGACTGAATATGTCGGAATTGATATTCAAATTGCTAAGAAATTTGCTAAAGATTTAGGCGTTAAGTTAGTTATTAAGAATATGAACTTCGATTCCTTACTAGTTGCGCTTGAAACAGGTAAGATCGATACAATCATTTCTGCGATGAACCCAACTGAAGAACGTCGTAAGAGTGTTGATTTCTCTAACATTTACTACTCTGGTGGTAAGTACATTGTTATCAACAAGAAAGATAAGAGTAAATACACATCTAAGGAAAGTTTTAAAGGTCAAACAGTTGGTGCTCAAAATGGTACTTTGGAATACAATTTGATTAAGCAACAATTCCCTGGAGCAACAGTTAAAGGGTTAGCTAAGTTAAACAACTTAATCATTGCTTTACAATCTGGTAAGGTATCTGGGGTATTGATGGAAGAACCAACAGCTAAGGCTTACGTACAAAATAATCCTAACTTATATGCATTCAACTCTAAAGTAAGTGTTGACGTTAACGAAACAGGGGCTGCAATGGCATTTCCTAAAGGAGCAACAGCTTTAACTCAAGCTGCTAACAAGACAATTGCTGATATTAAGAAACAAGATTTATTAGACAAAGAATACGTTCCAGAAGCTGCTAAGTATATGAAGCAATCTAGCAAGCACAACACAATGGCTAGTTACTGGACATACTTCGCAAAAGGTATTGAATATACATTAATTATCACAGTTGTATCTGTATTAATTGGTTTTGTTTTAGGTATCATTCTTGCTTTGATGCGTTTAGGTCACAACAAGTTTCTACACGGTTTAGCAGTTGCATACATTGAATTTATTCGTGGTACTCCATTAATGGTACAAGTAATGTTTGTATATTTCGGAATTGGTGCAGTTATTCAATCATTACCTGCTTTGGCAGCTGGTATTATCGCTGTATCTCTAAACTCCGGTGCTTATGTCGCTGAAGTTATTCGTTCGGGTATTGAATCAATCGCAATTGGTCAAACTGAAGCTGCAAGAAGTTTAGGTATGAGTCAAAAGCAAACATACCAATATGTTGTTATTCCACAAGCAATTAAGAATATTTGGCCAGCTTTAGGTAATGAATTTATTACCTTGATTAAGGAAAGTTCAATTGTATCGGTTATCGGTGTAGGTGACTTGATGTATCAAACACAATTAGTTCAATCTGCTACTTATAAAGGTGTAGCTCCATTGGCTATCACAATGGTAATCTACTTTGTACTAACCTTTACATTATCTAAAGGCTTGAATTACTTTGAAGGGAAGATGAAACATGAGTAACAAAAAGATGATTGAAGTACAAAATCTTCAAAAGAAGTTTGGAGATAATCTCGTTCTTAAAGATATTTCTGAATCAGTAGAACAAGGTCAGGTTATTTGTGTAATCGGTCCTTCTGGTTCTGGTAAGAGTACCTTTTTAAGATGCTTGAATGTGTTGGAACGTCCAACAGGTGGTAAGGTAATTTTTGAAGGAAAAGACTTAACTCATATTTCCGAAAAAGAATTAGATAGCCTACGTGAAAAAATGGGCATGGTTTTTCAAGGCTTTAACTTATTCCCTAATATGAGTGTATTGGAAAACATTAAGTTAGCTCCAATGAAAGTTAAGAACGTTGATGAAGTACAAGCAGAAAAGACAGCAAAAGAATTATTAGCTAAGGTTGGATTGGCTGATAAAGCAAATCAATTCCCAGATAGTTTATCTGGTGGTCAAAAGCAACGTGTAGCGATAGCTCGTGCTTTGGCGATGGATCCAGAAGTAATGTTATTCGACGAACCAACAAGTGCGTTAGACCCAGAAATGGTAGGGGAAGTATTGAAGGTTATGCGCGACTTGGCTGATTCAGGAATGACTATGGTAGTTGTAACACACGAAATGGGCTTTGCTAAAGAAGTTGCCGACCAAATCTGGTTTATGGCAGATGGCTATGTACAGGAAGTGGGAACACCAGAAGAAGTTTTCGAACATCCAACTTCTGAACGTGCTAAAGATTTCTTAGCTAAGATTTTATAAAATAGGAAAATAAAAAGGTAGTTTATAGAAATAGCACTTACTCGTTTGGTTTGAGTAAGTGCTATTTGCGTACTATTATTATTTTTCTAATAGATCTTTCTCTTTGTTTTCTGTACTGATTTTATCCTTAGCTTCGATTAAGGGGGCCAAACCTTGAACTAATAGTTCGTAAGCTTTTTTAGAGTAGTGAATATCATCAGCTTGTAGTAACTCACTAGCTTCATATTCGGTAGCGATACTGTGCCAATCATAACAAGCAACGTTAAGTTCTTCAGCTAGTGTTACAAGTCCTTGAGCATACTGGGATAACTTTTGATTAGGATAAAAGTCTTGTAAGCTAGGTCCAGTAATCCCAGGAGTGATGAGAATACATTTTTGAGTTCCAATTAAAGTAATCATTTCTTTAATATTAGCGATAAAAGTTTGATAATCAGGACCTTCAGCTGTTACATCATTTGTACCAAAGTAAATAGTAACGATATCAGGATTACTTTGAAGTACGTCAGCTTGAATACGAGAAAGAGCTAAGTCGGTACTATCTCCTGGAACTCCTCGATTTAGAATTTCAACATTTGGAAAATATTTTCTGATTTCATTAGAAAATATTGGAGAAGGGTAGCCGTCAGTCATGCCGGCGGTAATACTATCTCCAAATAAAACTAGATTTGTCATATAGACCACCTTTAAATTTGTTGTCAGCTTTTTGAAAGCGTAATATTATTATAAAATAATATGATATAATGATGAAGTTAAAAAATATACAGTTGTGAGAAAAAATATGGAAAATAGACTAAATTATTATAAAATTGAACGCGATGAATGGAGCAATTTCTATCAAGAACATATTGTTCCGTTAACCGAAGAAGAATTATTGAATTTAAAATCTTTAAATGACCAAATTTCCTTGAAAGATGTGCAAGATATTTACATGCCACTGGTGCATCTATTAAGAATACACTTAGACTCACACCAAGAGCTACAAGACAGCCAGTCTGAGTTTCTAGGAGTAAAAGCACAAAAGGTACCATTTATTCTAGGAATAGCGGGATCAGTTGCGGTAGGTAAGAGTACAACTGCTCGCTTATTACAAAGCTTATTAAGTGAAGTCTATCCAGATAAGAAAGTTCAGCTTATTACAACGGATGGTTTCTTATATCCTAATCGAGAATTGAAAAGACGTAACTTAATGGAAAGAAAAGGATTCCCAGAGAGTTATGATATGAGAAGACTATTGCGTTTTGTAAATGACGTTAAGAATAATTTACCCGCTAAAGCACCAGTATATTCACATAAAGTCTATGATATTGTAAAAGGACAATATGAAACAGTGGAAAGTCCAGATATTTTAATCGTTGAAGGGATTAATGTTTTACAATTGCCAACCAACCAACAAATTTATGTGAGTGATTTCTTTGATTTTTCAATTTATGTAGATGCTGAAGAAAGTTTAATTGAAGAATGGTATCTGGAAAGATTTGAGACTTTATTAGATACAGCTTTTAAGGATCCTACAAACTATTATTATCCTTATGCAATTGGTGATCGAAAACAAGCAATTAAGATGGCTAAAAATATTTGGAAGACAATAAATCTTAAGAACTTACGGGAATTCATCCTACCAACACGTAATCGAGCTGATTTGATCATGCATAAGACGAATAATCATGTAGTAAATGAGTTATTTTTGAGAAAATACTAAGTTAGTGATGAGTTATGGTTTAAAACATTGCTCAACTATTGCTAACTATGTATAATAGGTACAAAGCATAATGAAATTTAAGATGAGGTGAAAGACTTGGCTAATGTTGATATGCAAACATTTGATAAAATTATCGTTTTAGACTTTGGTAGTCAATATAACCAATTGATTACACGTCGTATTCGTGAATTCGGTGTTTACTCTGAATTACTATCACATAAGCTTACAGCCGCTCAAATTAAAGAAATGAATCCAAAAGGAATTATTTTCTCTGGCGGTCCTAACAGTGTTTATGATGATGGTGCTTTCCAAATTGATCCTGAAATTTTTGAATTAGGTATTCCTATTTTAGGTATCTGTTATGGTATGCAATTAATGGCACACAACTTACCAGGTGGTAAGGTAGAAAGTGCTGATAACAAGGAATATGGTAAGGCTGTTATTACAGTTAAGAACCAAGAAAATGTAATGTTCAAAGACTTACCAGAAACTCAAACAGTATGGATGAGTCACGGTGACTTAGTAACACAAGTTCCAGAAGGATTTGAAGTTACAGCAACTAGTGATAACTGCCCAATTTCTGCAATGGCTAACGATGCTAAGAAATTCTACGGCTTACAATTCCATACAGAAGTACGTAACACAGAATATGGTAACGATATTTTACGTCATTTTGCTTTCGACGTTTGTCAAGCTCGTAGCAACTGGTCTATGGACGACTTTATCGACATGCAAATTCAAAAGATTCGTGAAACTGTTGGCGATAAGAAAGTCTTACTTGGATTATCTGGCGGGGTAGATTCATCTGTTGTAGGTGTATTACTACACAAGGCTATCGGTAATCAATTAACAAGTATCTTTATTGACCATGGTTTGTTACGTAAAGGCGAAGCTGAACAAGTTATGGATAGCTTGGGTGGCAAGTTTGGCTTGAACATTATTAAAGTTGATGCTAAAGAACGTTTCTTGAACAAGTTAGCAGGTGTATCTGATCCTGAAAAGAAGCGTAAGATTATCGGTAACGAATTTATTCGTGTCTTTGATGATGAATCTGCTAAATTGGAAGGAATTGAATTCTTAGCACAAGGTACTTTGTATACAGATATTATCGAATCTGGTACAGATACTGCTCAAACAATTAAGTCTCACCATAACGTTGGGGGATTACCAGAAGATGTTCAATTTAAATTAATCGAACCATTGAATACTTTATTTAAAGACGAAGTTCGTGAACTTGGTGAAAAGCTTGGAATGCCACACGAATTAGTATGGCGTCAACCATTCCCAGGTCCAGGTTTAGGTATTCGTGTAATTGGTGAAATTACAGAAGAAAAACTTGAAATTGTACGTGACTCTGATCTTATCTTACGTGAAGAAATCGCAAAACATGGTTTAGATAAGGAAATTTGGCAATACTTTACAGTATTACCAGGTATTCGTTCTGTTGGTGTTATGGGTGATGGTCGTACTTATGACTACACAGTTGGTATTCGTGCAGTAACTTCTATCGACGGTATGACCGCTGACTTTGCACAAATTCCATGGGATGTATTGCAAGAAATTTCAGTACGCATCGTAAACGAAGTAGATCACGTTAACCGCGTAGTGTATGACATTACTTCTAAGCCACCTGCAACTATTGAATGGGAATAAGTTGCTAATGCAACTTGGTGACGAAATACCTATTCAATGGCAGTTTAGGGAACAAAACCTAGTCAAAAAACAATAAAAATAACATGGTTTTTTGCCAAAAGTTTGCCAGTAGTGTAAAAAGCTGCTGGTTTTTTAATATATCTACTGTTTTAAGTTGTTTATACATTTAGTAGAAAAATTACTTTATTTAGAATAAGATATAAGTTTTCATAAAGAGAGTAGTATAATGTAATCATATTTTTAATTTAGGGGGAATATATTATGAATAAGTGTCCAAATTGTGGATCAGATACAAAAGAAGGCGCAAAATTTTGTACCACCTGTGGATATCAATTAATAAGGGAAAATATTGATAATACTACTAAAACCAAACAGACAGTAAATACAGATAAAATGAAAGAAGTATCTATGAATTATTGGAATTGGTTAGTTTCGTCATGGAAGCATCCATTTAAAGTTGAAGATGGTGAAAAGTATTCTGGTCTGGTAACTTTAGCCATTGAAAGTATCTTTTTTGCGTTATCAGTAATGATTTTAGCAAGAAAAATAGTAGGTACTTTTGTTGAAAATTCAAGTTCAATAACTTCATTCTTTTCTGGTGAAACTTCTTCTAGTACAAGTAATCCAGTAGGATTTAATGTGTTTATAGTATTCTTTTTAGCAACATTTTTAGCTTCACTTGTAATAATTGGGATTATATTATTGGTAGAAAAAGGTTTCTCAAATAGTAATAGAAATTATTTAAATTTAGCGAATGAAGTCGCACATAAAACATCTTCGGTAGTTTTGTTAAATGCAGTATTATTTGTACATTCATTAATTGTATCTAATGCAAGTGCAAATTCTGTTGTATTAATAGATGTTGTTTTGGGGATAATATCAATGATATGGATAATAGGAATATTGTCAGTAGTATTTGAATTGGAAGAAACAAAAATCGATAAAATTTATGTGGGCTTAGTAATTTATATTGCTCATATGATTGTGATAGCAATTACAGGATGGATTGTGATTAACCATTATACAAGTTTGTTAACTGATTTAATTAGTAAATTAATATGAGATATATAACTTGAAAGTGGAAAAAACAATAGTAATAAAAAATTATTTCTGTAACTATCAATTATTAGAAGCTGTAGAAAAGTTAATAATTTTGAATGTTATGTACTCACAATAATTAAGTCTATTATTACAAAGATAAAGTAATAATAGGCTTATTTTAATTATTGACATATTTAGACACCGAAGAAATATAAAAATTTCTGCAAGTAAGCGTTAAATTTGCAGAAATTAGAAAATTTGTCCTGTGTCAATATTACAAAATTGAATGAAATAAAGAAATAAGGAATAGTAGTTAAAATTTAGTATGGGATAAAAAATATATGACAACAATAACAATATTTGTTGTTATGTTGCATAAAAAAAGATATAGGATAGAATGAGAACGAGTTTCTAGTTATATTTTAGGTGTAAATTATGATAATATAGAAATATTTTAGTTTTTATATTATGTAATTATTTAAAAAGATGTATGAGGGTTTAATGCTAATATATTAGTTAGGAATGAGAAAAATTGAAGGTATGTTTAGTAGGATCAAGTGGAGGACATTTAACTCACCTGTATATGTTAAAAGATTTTTGGAAAGATAAAGATAGATTTTGGGTAACTTTTGATAAAGAAGATGCACGAAGCATTCTAGAAAATGAAAAAGTGATACCTTGTTACTATCCTACAAATAGAAATATTAAAAATCTAATTAAGAATACTTTTTTGGCAATAAGAGTTTTGTTAAAAGAAAAACCAGATTTGATAATTTCATCAGGAGCAGCTGTCGCGGTTCCATTTTTCTATATAGGTAAAATTTTGGGGGCAAAGTTAATTTATATAGAAGTTTTTGATAGAATTGGTAAACCTACAGTTACTGGAAAGTTAGTTTATCCTATAGCAGATAAGTTTATTGTTCAATGGGAAGAGCAAAAGAAGGTATATCCAAAGGCAGTAAATTTAGGAAGTATTTTTTAAGATAGGGGAATCATATAAATGATATTTGTTACCGTTGGAACACATGAACAGGGTTTTGAAAGATTAATAAAGAAGATAGACGATTTAGTTAGGGATGGAAAGATAAAAGAAGACGTAATAATGCGGATAGGGTTTACACAATATAAGCCTAAGTATTGCAAATGGTATACCATAATACCTTATGGAGACATGCATAAATATATAGACGATGCAAGGATTGTTATAACTCATGGTGGTCCAGCCAGTTTTATAATGCCATTACAAATAGGAAAAGTTCCAATTGTAGTACCGAGACAAGAAAAATATCATGAGCATATAAATAATCATCAAGTAGAATTTACTAAACATATTTCTAGTAGATTAGGTAATATAATACCAGTGTACGAAATAGAAGATTTAATAGATACGATTGAAAATTATGATAATTTGGTATCAAACGTAGATAAAAAAATGGCAATGCATAACAAAGAATTTATAAAGGGCTTTGATAAAATAGTTAAAGGCCTATTTGATTAAATGTGAGAAAGGTACAGAAATAATGTCATTAAAGCAATATATCAATAAAAAAAGAAATACTGCATATATGCCAAGCTATGAAAATTTAATAGATAAAATAAATAATTATGAAAATGTGTCTTTTGATATCTTTGATACTCTTTTAAAAAGAAATGTTAAAGAGCCAACAGATGTATTTGACATAGTTCAACGATATGTTGGAAAAGAGTATCCAAATTTTAAAGTCAAGAGAATTGATGCTGAAAGAAAAGCAAGAAGTAAAAGTTTGAAAGAGGAAGTAACTCTAGAGGATATATATAAAGAATATCCAGAAGAGAATATAGAAAAGTTAGATTTTTTACAATCTGCTGAAATGAAAATAGAGCAAGAAATACTAACTGTAAATCCATATATGTATGATATATATGAAGAATGTGTTAGAAGAAGCAAAAAAATATATATAATATCTGATATGTATCTTCCAGAAAAATTCATAGCAAAAGTTTTGGAAGAAAATAACATAAAAAATTACCAGAAATTATATGTATCTTGTGAAGTGGATAAAACAAAGAAAAGTGGAAGTTTATTTAAATACTATTTAGATGAGAATGGCATAGATTCTCGTACAGCGATACACATAGGTGATTCATGGAAGTCGGATTTTTATTCACCTAAGAATGTTGGGATGAATGCAATTCATATACCATTATATATAAAAAATGAAGTAAATATTTATGGAGCAGATAGTATAGAGACAAATTATTTATCATCATTTGTAAATAATAAATACTATGAAACTGATGATAAGTATTACAAATTTGGATATCAGAAGTTTGGGCCTTTTTTATGGGGATATGTAACTTGGCTATACAAAAATATGAATGAAAATAATATAAAAAAGGCATACTTTTTTTCTCGTGATGGATATATCATGAAAAAAGCGTATGACTTATTATATTCTAATAAGAGTGTTAAATCATATTATTTAGAAGTTTCTAGGCGAAGTTTACGAGTACCTATTTTATGGTTTGATAGTAGTTTTTCGACCATATTAGGTATGGTTTCGCCTTCAAAAAGAGTATCATTGCAAGCAATATTTGATTGTGTGGGGCTTAATATACATAATTATTCAAAATTGTTAGCAAAATATGATTTTAATGAGAATGATAGTTTTGATAGAAAGAATATTGAAAAAAATAAAAGATTAAAACAATTATACTCTGAATTACAAGAAGACATTAATAAAACTTCTCAGGAAGAATACAAGCATATGATCAGATATCTAAGTCAACAAAAAGTAAATGATAAATTTGCAATAGTTGATATTGGATGGTCTGGAGGTATGCAACGTTTTTTGGAGCAAACTCTAGATAAACTTCATATTGAACATGAAATATATGGCTACTATATAGGTGTTGCAAATTATTATACACGGAATGAAGAGGTTCATTCATTGAATTTACAGGGGTATTTATTTGACTTTAAAAACAAAGTAACAGATAAAGATAAGAGAAGTAGCTTTGTTGGATTATTTGAAACTTTATTTTTAGAACAAGGTGGATCGGTCCAAAAATATATTGAAACATCTAACAATGAAATTGTGGCTAAAAGGGCACCATATGAATACATAGTTAATGGTAAAGAATCTTTTGAATATGAAGCTGTTAAATGCATCCAGAAAGGTGCTTTGGAGTTTATTAAAGACGTAAAAATGAATGATTTTGTGTTTAATCAAATTAATTTTACAGCAGATGATTTGTTTGAAGGGTTGAGAAAAACTGGACAAGACCCAACATGGAAAGATATTGAAATGTTTGGAGATTTTAATTTTTACGATGAGGGGGAAAAAGAATTTTTAGCAAAGCCTAATAGTTTAATTTATTATACATTTAATTTAAAAAAATTAAAATCTGATTTTTTATCTTCAAGGTGGAAGACAGGATTTTTGAAGAGATTATTGAAAATTAAGTTGCCATACGAAAGTATATATGAATGGATGCTAAGATTTAAGTAAGAGGAGGATATAGTAGTAGTTAGTTACTACTATGAGTTGTGTATGATTTCAGTAATAATTCCGACATATAATAGAGCACAAACAATAGAAAAAGCTATAAATAGTGTTCTTGCACAAACATATAAAAATATTGAATTAATAGTTGTTGATGACTGTTCAAAAGATGATACACAGAATATTGTCAGTAGTATAGAGGATGATAGACTAAAGTATATAAAACTTGAGAAGAACAGCGGAGCTAACTATGCACGTAATACAGGGATATCTGAAGCTAGTGGTGAATATATAGCTTTCCAAGATAGTGATGATATTTGGCGTAAAGAAAAATTAGAACTAGAATTAAAATTTATGTTAGAGAGTAATTATGATGTGGTTTTCTGTAGTATGATGCAACATCATGGTAACGGAAAAGAATTTCGTTTTCCTAGAATAAAGAAAAAAATGCTAGGGAATTTATCGGAAAGAGTGTTGTATGGAAACATAATGAGTACTCAAACTATTTTAGCAAGAAAGGAAGTTTTGAATACTGAACGTTTTGATAATTCATTAGAAAGATTCCAGGATTGGGATTTAGCTATAAGACTATTAAATAATTATAGTGTAGGTTTTTTGGATAAGGTATTGGTTGATGTATATGTTGGGGAAGATAGTATTTCTAAATCTAGTATTAAAGCAGTTAGATCTATGCTAAAATTACTTAACAAATATGAAAATTTGTTTAAAAAGAAAAAAATTAATAATTATGTAAGGCTATACTTATTAAAATATTCACTTGAAACAAAAGATAATAAAGTTATAAAGAAAGTAATAGATGATAATTGGAAAAATTGTAAGAATCTCATTACTTTCAGTGCAAAGTTTTTAGGAGCAAAAAATATGTCAAAATTATTTTTTGCATTAAAAAAAGTTCGTTCTTAGCAATAGTTAGAGAGGAGTATAGATAGTTAGAGGTTTTGTAATATATATATGACATCTTCTAACTTTCTTATAGATAACTTAATGATTATTAAATTTCAAAAAAGTAAAATTATATCTACTATATATATAGCTACTTATCTTCTATATTCATGTTCATTCTTATTAGCTTCGACTTCAGGATCTATACTCACTGATATTTTCCCCAAAATAGAGACTATAGTGATATCTATGTTAACTCTATTGTGTATAGTTTTATTATTAAAGGGTATAAATTTTGGAAAAACATTAATGTTTATTTTTGCTTTTTTCATAATTATTGCTAGTATACATTATCATGTTTTAAGTAAAAGCTTACTCATTATCTATTTATTTATTTTGTCTTATCCTGCAATGTTAGGAAGTAGAAAGATAGCAAAATTTACGTCAATAGTTGTAATGCTAATGATAATGTTAGTAGTCCTTCTATGCGGAATAGGATTGTTACCTAATAGATCATTTATACAGCATGGTGTATTAAGGTATTCGCTAGGATTTACTTCTCCTAATGCTTTTGCTAATATTGTAACAATAACAGTTATGAATGGATTAATAGGATTCACAGAAGAATTAGATAAAAAAAGACTGTATTATATATCTTGCTTATTATTGATTATTCTTATTATGATTTATAAGGTAACTAATTCACGTGCAGCACTAATCTTTGGAATTCTTTTCATTTTAGGAACTATATTTAGTTACAATTATGGTATTAAGCTTGATAAGAGCATATTTTTTTATTCCATGCCTGTAATTAGTTTTCTGTTTGGAATGTTAATATCTATTTTTTCAATAATATATGCAAATAGTAATAATATAGACTCTACTCTATATAATAAATTAGAAGTTTTATTTTCTGGAAGATTTAGATATATGTTATATGCATACGATACATATGGTGCTAAGTGGTTTGGAAACAAAGTTGAATTTGTATCATATAATATGAGTCAATTATCTAATGGAAAAGTAAAATGGTTTGGAATAGATAATTCATATATGTATATAATGATATGTTATGGAATTGTGGCTATAATTGGAATGTTAATGCTATATATCATTACAAGTTACATGGCATTTAAGATGAATAATACTTATATAGTGATTTATTTAAGTATCATTGCTTTATGGGGATTATCAGAAAATATTATGATTAATATAGCTATGAATATGTCACTATTGGTATTTGCAGATTATATTATGAATGGGGTGAAGAAAAACTCTGTAATCAGAGTTAGTTCATGAAATATATAAAAAAAATAAAAAATTACCTTCTTTGGAAAATTCATGAAATGATAAGACCGTTTAAGATAACATATTTAAAAAATTTGAATCTAGAAAATATAGGAGTTACGGGAACAGCAGAACATAATAATATTATTATTTCATTAACTAGTTATACAAAGAGATTCGATACTTTGGATTTGTGTATAAAGAGCTTATTAATGCAGACAATAAAACCAGATAGAGTAGTGTTATATTTAGCCAGGAAAGATGGCGAAAATATACCCTCTAAGATTTTGGAATTAAAACAATATGGATTGGATATCAGAATAGTATCTGAGGATTATAGACCACATAAAAAATATATGTATGCTATGGAAGAATTCAAAGATTCTTTAGTAATTACAGTTGATGATGATGCAATTTATAGCAAAAAATTAGTGGAAGCTTTATTGATTACACATAAAAAATATCCTGAAGCAATTGTAACTGGGAGAGCTAGAGATATAAAATTAGATAGTACATCTTTTAGTCCATATAATGAATGGAATTTATCAGAAAAAAGAGAAGAACCTTCGATGCTAATGCTAGCAACAGGAGTAGGAGGAGTATTATATCCTCCTAAATTGTTAGATATGGAGTTACTGACAAATAAAGAATATATAAAAAAATATATAGATGTGGATGATCTTTGGTTAAAAAATATTGAAATCTTATCAGGGATACCAACAGTTCTATGCGGATTAGATATAGATAAGAATAGATATGCTATTCCTAGTGCCCAACAAGAAGGATTATTTACCAAAAATATCGGTATTGAAAATAATAATGATAAAAGATGGAATGAATTGAATAAAGAATTCAAACTGTTTAACAAAATGAAAGGAAAATCCTAGGAATTATAATATGAATGATAGTACTTTTTCTATAAAGAAAGCAAGTGTGATAAATGCTATAGGTAAGTACTCAAAAATACTATTATCTATTATGGTTGAAATTATACTTGCACGATTGTTAACACCATATGATTATGGAATTGTAGCAGTTGTTGTAGTTTTTACTACATTTTTTACAACTTTTTCGGATATGGGATTAAGTGTAGCGATAGTTCAAAGAAAAGATTTAACTAAGTCAGATATTGACAATATATATACTTTTACAGTTTATATATCTATAGTATTAATGGCGGTTTTTTACTTCTTTTCTTATGTAATTGCTAAGTTTTATGGAAGTAGCGTATATGTCAATGTGGGGAAACTATTGAGTATTGCTCTATTTTTCAATGCTTTAAATATGGTTCCAAATGGGATTTTAAATAGAGATAAAAAATTTGTAACAATAGCAGTAAGAACTGTTATCGTTTATGTTTTATCTGCAGTATTAACGATAATTTTAGCATTTTTAGGTGCTAGATATTACGCTTTGGTAGCACAGGCAATATTTTCAGCTATGTTTACTTTCATTTGGAATGTAATTACTACAAAACCTAAATTTGTAATTAAATATGATAACAGTGGTTTAAAGAAAGTTGCTAGTTATTCAATATTTCAATTTGCATTTAATTTATTAAATTATTTTTCAAGAAATTTAGATAATTTGTTAGCAGGTAGGTTTATTGGTAGTACACAGTTAGGATACTATAATAAGGCTTATACACTAATGCAGTATCCGGTAAGTAATTTATCTGGAATTGTTACTCCAGTTTTACATCCAATTTTGTCTGATTACCAAAATAGTAAAGAAATTCTTTATAAAAAATATATGTCTATTTTAAAATTATTGATGGCTGTTGGTGTTTGGGCAGAGACAATATGCATTTTTGCTGCACCAGAAATTATTGGTATTATGTATGGAAGTAACTGGAATAATTCGATTATTTGTTTCAAGTTACTCGCTATATCGATTGCTACACAGATGATGAACTCAAGTTCTGGAGCAGCGTTTCAAGCTTTAGGAAATACAAAGTTGTTATTTATACAAGGATGTATAAATACGACGGTAACAGTTTTCTCAATATTAATAGGTATATTTAGTGGAAAAACGATATATGCACTTGCATTATGGGTAGCTATATCTTTTATAATAAATTTTTTTGTAAGTTATTTTTTCTTAATTGTCTTTGCATTTAAATTGAGGTTTATGAAATTTATAGTAGAGTTGATTCCTTACATAATAATAGGAATGTTTTTATGTATATTTGGATATATATATCCGAATATTTTTAAAGATTCTATGTATTTATCTGGCTTATGTAAAGTATTGTATATCACGTTTATATATGTAATTGGAATGATATTAACTGGACAAAGTAAAGTTATTACTAAATTTATAAAGAGTAACTAATTTGAATATTATGGTTGAAAATAAGTATTTACTGCAATCAATTGTAAAAGGTGATATACGTGTATGATGGAAAGTAGTAAAAAGTCATTTAAATATGAAGAATGGGTAGATATTCTTAAAGGAATACTGATTATCTTTGTTGTGATAGGTCATGGATACTACTATAGCATCAATAGTGTTATATTTTGGTTCCATATGTCAGTGTTCTATTTTATTTCTGGTTATTTATTAAAAATTCCAAATAAAATAGATATCAGCAATTTGTGTAAAAAGCAATGCAAAACACTATTAATACCTTATGGAGTTACCCCTGTCAAGTAGACGATTAAATAGGTTGTATAGTATTTAGGACTGATAATATAAAATTTTTTTGCATTACGGTCCTTCTTTTAGTTTCTCCATTTTTGCGGCAAAATAAAAGAGATGGCCCACTGAAGTGCAACAAAAAAGTTAGACAAAAATAAAATATTTTTAAGCAGCTAAGACATGGGTTCGGTAATCAACCGGACTCATGTTTTTTGTTTTATTGGAAATTCGGTCATTATTGTAC
>ERZ791834.70-NODE-70-length-90441-cov-15.7135_pt1 | contig 90441 bp, 76 predicted proteins | sample MGYA00510293_ERZ791834 | MGnify/ENA primary metagenome ERZ791834 (study PRJEB30046, sample SAMN00715253) | human gut metagenome | study: EMG produced TPA metagenomics assembly of the A metagenome-wide association study of gut microbiota in type 2...
CTTTTCCTTTCGGGCAGTGCATGTAGATGCTTTTTCCCTCTGCACTGGTCTCAGCTGCTTTTACAGACATCGGAATCACATTTTCAAATACTTCTATCTGGCTTCCGTATGTTGTATGTACTCTCGATGCAATGTCCCTTGCGTAATTGGTTCTGAAATCAACCATAGTCAACAGAATGCCCTCAATCGCCAGTTTCCGGTTCAGCCTTTTCTTTACTGTAAGAATGGTCTTGATCAGCTGCTGAAGTCCTTTCACCGGCAGATATGCGGCCTGTACAGGTATCAGCACGGAATCGGAAGAGACCAGTGCATTGATTGTCATCATACCAAGGCTTGGCATACAGTCGATCAGGATATAATCGTATCGGCATCTTATCGCATCGATATATTCCTTCATGATCATTTCTCTGCTCATAACATTTCCCATCGTTACTTCCAGGGCAGAAAGCTCAATATTTGCCGGAAGTAGATCTACATTTTCCTGGTGATGTAAGATACCATCTTCCAGAGAGATTTCTTCTTCGTTGATGACATCCATCATGATCGTTGCCAATGTGATGCGAAGATCATCCGGTTCCTCATATCCAAGACTTGCGGTTAAACTTCCCTGTGGATCCGCGTCGATCAGCAACACTTTCTTACCTTCTCTTGCCAGTCCAATGCCTACATTTACGGTTGTGGTGGTCTTTCCGACGCCACCTTTCTGGTTTACTACGGATATAACTTTACACATGATTTCTTCCTCCTTTAACTTTCCCATGATTCTTTTTTCCATAATTTCAACAGTGCCAGTATTTCCCGTTTCATCATTGCCGGTGTATAAGAATTTGGAAAATACTTGTGCAACTGCTCGTTTGTGAATGCCACTCTTGTGATCTCACCCTTTTTCACTTCACACATGATCTCTTCCATCTTTTCCAGTGACAACTGTTTTTCTTTACTCAGTTGCCGGATCCTCTGGGCCTGTGAGAGTGATGGGATTGCCTGTGCATACTCCATTGCTACAAGCAGTTCTCTTTGTTCTTTTTCACTTAATGCAGCTATCTCTACAGCCGGACAAAAAGAAATAATCTCATCATCCAGTTTCTGCAACATTTCCGGTATCAGTTTTGTCAGTGAGATATAACGCTGCACTTGTTTTGGGCTATCACCACAATCTTCACTGATGATTTCTATTGCCCGCTTTCTTGGTGTTTTGTGGTCAACTTGGCTCTTTTTTCGACCACTTTTTCTTTTTAATACGTCATTCTTCAGTTTGTAAGCAAAAGCTTTTTCACTGTAGCTGATCCGTTCTCTGTGAAGATTGGAATCTACCATGCTCAAGATGGAATCATCTTCACTTAATACCCGGATGATTACCGGTACTTTACGGTATCCCAGTTTCTCCGCAGCATGTTTTCTTCTGTGGCCGGATATGATCTCATAGTATCCATCCGGTACCGGTCTGACGATCAGCGGATTTAATATTCCATACTTTTCAATGCTTTCCTGCAGAAGAAACATTTCCTTATCATCCTTCACCTGAAACGGATGCTCTTTGAACGGTCGAAGACGCTCAATCTCAATTTCTATGATTCTTTCTTCGTTTTCTTCTGATTGTCTGTTTGGTTCAGTCATCTTGACTCCTTTCCTCCAGGATTCAGGAAATAAAAAATGCCTGCCTGGAACTTTTATAGATAGTAAAGTTCCAAACAGACATTGCTGTTTGACCATTAGCTGTAGCTAATAGAATTGAATACTGTTTCAGCTAATTCATGTTTGCAGGTTTGGGAGAGATTGTTTCTTTTCCCGCCTTTTCTCTGATTTACATCCCCGAATAAGGGGTGACAACAGAGCGGAACCCAAATGTTAGCTGGACTTCCTAAAACCCATGTTTGCAAACCGGTAATTTTGATTAGCTGTCAGCTAACAAAAATCGGATTGCGTTAGCTGGAAATTGATCATTTTGAATGGAATTTTGTGTCACGAACGTGATTTGAAAATAACAAAAGCGTTCGTTGTCAGCTAATCCAGCTAACATTTTCGAACGCTTTGAAGCCCGTCGCCAAGAGGATTTGAACCTCCGACCCCTCGCTTAGGAGGCGAGTGCTCTATCCAGCTGAGCTATGACGACACATGCCGCAAACCCTTGATTTTACTGGGTTTCTGGGATTTTTCCCTTCGGCCATATATAAGATTATCAACTCTTTTTCGAGTTGTCAATCTACAGATTTTTTTGATTTGGTAACATTAGAACGTTCCCCAATTTGGGGAATGCTTTGTTGTCACCATTAGCATTTTTCAGAATAGATTCGAACTGAAAGTTGTTTTTCATTTTTTCCCTTTGGGGAATGCCTCGGCTTTCTCTTAGGAGGCGAGTGCTCTATCCAGCTGAGCTATGACGACACATGCCGCAAACCCTTGATTTTACTGGGTTTCTGGGATTTTTCCCTTCGGCCATATATAAGATTATCAACTCTTTTTCGAGTTGTCAATCTACAGATTTTTTTGATTTGGTAACATTAGAACGTTCCCCAATTTGGGGAATGCTTTGTTGTCACCATTAGCATTTTTCAGAATAGATTCGAACTGAAAGTTGTTTTTCATTTTTTCCCTTTGGGGAATGCCTCGGTTTTCTCTTAGGAGGCGCCTGTTCTATCCATTAAACTAACAGGACAAATATCTCACAAATGAAATTGTACTATATCTTCTCCCAAAAAACAAGTCTTTTATTTTATCAAGTTTGCATCAAATCATTTATAATTTTTTACAATTCCCTTGACTTTCTTGGTCGTTATATACCCGAGTTGTCCCTGGTAATATGTGCATTCTACCCTGATGAAAAAACTTATCCCTGAGCAAAACTTTTCTATACAATACTCTGGAGCAAAATCACGTTATACTTTAGTATATATGTCATCAGAAACAACAACGAACTTATTTATAAAAAGGGGACCTTAACTAATGAAAAAGAGATTATTCATCGTAGTAAATGATGTTTTACCATTGCTTGACACCAAAGCAGCAGAGGGAAACAACACTGTTGTAGGTACAGAGCCTAATCTCAAAAAATACGATAAAGAAACAGCTATGAAAAATCTGCCGGAAATGGAAGCAGCTTTTGAGTTTCCACAGACAAAAGAATATCTTGATAAACTGGGGATAGTATATAAGGGAAATGGAATTCTCAAAAGGATTTCAGGAGATCTGCTTCCAGAAGAAGCAATGCACTGTTCCCTTTAAGAGATACGCAATTCTGGTTAAAAGATGTTTTGGAGGAAGCGGATAAAATTTTGGCACTTACTGACCCCAAATTAAAATCTTCAGAAAGCTGGTCAAAAAAGGCGGACGAAATTCGCGAACTTCGCAAACAGTATAATTTTCTCCAGGAATTTGAAAAGACAATGGTATATGCAAATGGAAAAACCTTTATAGCAGAAGAATATTCCGCGAGTACAGAATTTGTAATCTAATGTTAACAAACAGCGAATGGAAGTATCAGACATTTTATTCTTTTGCCGATTTAAGTGAAGACGCTTTCGCAGATATTCTGGATAAGGCTATCTGGCATCCAGATACACCCGTAGTAGAGAACACCTTTGTAGACAAAAAAGTTTTTAACGAACCTATTAATAAGAGCTTCAGCGTCTTGATCAAACAGACCAATAACCGTGAAAATGATCTGGAAGAAGCTCCCGACCTGGAGAACGCAGTTTTATATGTAAAATACGATCCTGAAACTGACGTTATCGAAATCTGTGGCCACGAGAAAGCGCGTAAGGAATTCAACGAAATCATGCAGAAAGCTCTCCCATTCAACAGCATTAACAGATAAATCCGCCTACCAGTTGGCTACCCCATTTTTTGTAGCAAAGCGGCTATTCATAATCCGCTTCGCTACTTATATATATATCTTCCTCCTTAAGTAGTATAAATAAGAAAGTCCCCACCCACTGCTTATTGCCTTTCGCAATTAAAGTAGTGGGTGGGGACTTTCTGTTCTTCCAGCAGAATTTTATCTTTATCTGCCGCCTGTATTTTAATATTATTTATCTGTCAGAAATGGATCTGTCCCTGAAGCCAGATATTACCTCGAAAGCGTCTTCCAATCTCCGGTTCACCCAGGAGGTCTTTTTTGTTGATGCAGATATCGAACTGCATGTTATTGCTCTCTACTGTCATCTGAATGAGTTCTTCATTTGTCACCTCATTGCGGGTATGATGGATTTCCTGGATTTCTCCCAGAATTCCATACTGGTCACACTGGATTCCATGAGGCATGAAATAAGAATCCACGATCGTAAAAATATCTTCATTTACGATCCTGTGGGAGATCATGGAATATGTATCCATGTCTTCCATCGTAAGGCTTTCCATCGCTTCCTCGTCACCATTTCTGGCTGCCGCAATCAGTGAACTACGATTCTTACTGGTTTCCTTCTCGACCTTTACTGCTTCTTTATCTTTCAGGACCGGAAGAAGAATACGTCCCTCATCTGCAAGGCCGGATAAAGTCAATGGTTTGTTCAAAACATTTCCTTTGCTTTTTTCGAGCATATATCTCGCACCATTCTGCAGATAAAAGATCAGTGTAATTCCTATTCTCAGATCGTCGCAGGCACCTGCAAAAGATTCTTTGTCTGCATGCCGTTCTACTGTCACCGGTTCATTCGTTGTAATGCCGGTTCCCTTAAAGAAAGGATAATAATATTCCACGTGAAACCTGTTATCTTCATCGTACTGACCGCAAACAGTAATTCCGCAGTCGTATCCATAACTTTTGGAGAATTCAGCAAAAGTGCCGTCCGGATGGTCTGAAACCACGTTTTTTTCATCGTAGTTTCGAATCACATCCAGCAGGATTTCTTTCATCTCCGCACGTTTCTTTATTTCTGAAAAACCGACTGCTTTTAAATAGCTGTGCAAAAGTACACCTCCATATCCTTATGCGCGGGTCTTTTTCTCAATTTTCTTCATGCCGCCCATGTATGGCTGCAGTGCTTCCGGAATATTTACGGATCCGTCAGCATTCAGGTTATTTTCCAGGAATGCGATCAGCATTCTCGGAGGAGCTACTACAGTGTTGTTCAGTGTGTGCGCAAGATATTTCTTGCCATCTTTTCCATTTACACGGATTCTCAGACGACGAGCCTGTGCATCACCTAAGTTAGAGCAGCTTCCTACTTCGAAATATTTCTTCTGTCTTGGAGACCATGCTTCTACGTCAAGAGATTTCACCTTGAGGTCTGCCAGATCACCGGAGCAGCATTCCAGTGTACGAACCGGAATATCCAGAGAACGGAACAGATCAACAGTGTTCTGCCACAGTTTGTCAAACCACATCGGGCTTTCTTCTGGTTTGCAGACAACGATCATTTCCTGTTTTTCAAACTGATGGATACGGTAAACGCCTCTCTCTTCCAGTCCGTGTGCTCCTTTTTCTTTACGGAAGCATGGGGAATAACTTGTCAGTGTTTTTGGAAGTTCTTCTTCCGGAACGATCTGATCGATGAATTTACCGATCATAGAATGCTCACTTGTTCCGATCAGATACAGATCCTCACCTTCGATCTTGTACATCATGGCATCCATCTCTGCAAAGCTCATAACGCCTGTTACAACGTTGCTTCTGATCATGAAAGGCGGTACACAGTAAGTAAATCCACGGTTGATCATGAAGTCACGCGCATATGCGATAACTGCGGAATGAAGTCTTGCGATATCTCCCATCAGATAATAGAATCCGTTACCTGCAACACGTCTTGCGCTATCCAGATCGATTCCGTCAAAGCTTTCCATAATATCTGTGTGATATGGAATTTCATAATCCGGAACAACCGGCTCACCAAATTTCTCGATTTCTACGTTTTCACTGTCATCTTTACCAATCGGTACAGATGGATCAATGATGTTCGGGATAACCATCATGTTTTTGAGAAGTTCTTCTTCTACTTCTTTTTCTCTTGCAGAAAGCTCATCAATTCTTGCACCAGATGCAGCCACCTGTTTCTTAACCTCTTCTGCCTCTTCACGTTTGCCCTGACCCATCAGTGCACCGATCTGTTTGGAAATCTTGTTTCTCTCTGCTCTGAGAGCTTCTACTTCCTGCTTGATCTCACGGTTTTCTTTGTCCAGTTCGATAACCTTGTCTACCAGTTCCAGTTTGCTGTCCTGGAATTTGTTTCTGATATTCTGTTTTACAACTTCCGGATTTTCTCTCACAAATTTAATGTCTAACATTTTTTCTCCTCCTGAAAATAAGTGGTTATATCCATTTTATTTTTTCGTTGTTTCGCCTTCATTTACTTCACCAAGTCCAAAATTAACTGCCTTGCGAAGTGCTTCTACCTCTTCCTGACTAAGCATTACATAAGATTCACCCTTGACGATCTCTTTTAAATAAAGGAAGCAGTTATCACGACTGTGTACTGCATTCAGAATCAGACCTGTGTTTTCTCTGTCAAGAAGTGCCAGCGCAAAACTCAGTTTTCCTCCAACATCGTCAAATGCATCGTATTTTTCAACACCATACTTGCTGTAAAGTAATTTGAAATGTTTTGCCAGAGTGCGTATTGCCTTTTCATGATCCTCTTTTGCCTCAAAAAGATGATCGATCTGTGCAAATTTACGAACGAAAGTTTTCTCAAGTGACTGAGCATCGCTTCCTTTCATAAACATTTTATATTTTCGCTCCAGTCGAGTCAATCTCATATTACTGCTTACTGTAGACGCAATCAATACCAGAACTACAATAAGCAAAATAATGATAACAATTCCAGGATCAATACCAATACTATCAAAAATTGTACTCATATCATACCCCTTTTATTTTATCTGATAGATTCAAATAAATCTATAATTCTCTCAAGGTCATCTCTTGAATAGTATTCTATTTCTATCTTTCCCTTATTGTTCTTCTTTCTGTGAATAAATACACGTGTTCCGGTAATATTCTTCATCTTTTCTTCAAGACTTTCATAAATTGCATCTTCCGCCGAATCAGATGACGAAGTTTCTTTTTTCTTTGATGGGTTTAAGATTGTCTTTACCAGCTTTTCTGTCTCTCTTACGCTGAGCTTCTCATCAAAAATCCGCATTGCTACAGAATACTGTTTCTCTACATCTGAGATAGCAAGCAATGCACGCGCATGTCCTGCTGAAATCATTTCATCCACCATCATCTGCTGTACTCTCGGATCCAGTTTCAACAGACGAAGAGAGTTTGTTACAGCTGTCCTGCTCTTGGATACTCTCTCTGCGATTTCATCCTGTTTCAGATTAAATTCATCAATCAGACGTTTATATGCCATTGCTTCCTCGACAGGATTCAGGTCTTCTCTCTGAATGTTCTCTATCAGGGATATCTCCACAATTTCCTGGTCGGAAAATTCTTTGATGACAACCGGAATTTCTTTCAGTCCAGCCATCTTTGCTGCACGCCATCTCCGTTCTCCTGCGACAATTTCATAATAGTCCTTCTTGTCAGATACGAGAAGCGGCTGCAGAACGCCATACATCTTGATAGATTCAGCCAGCTCAAGGAGTGCATCTTCATCAAATTTCTTGCGTGGCTGTTCACGATTCGGCTCTACTTTTGAAATTTTTACAATCGTTTCGCCCTTTACAACGGACTGTTCTGTTGTTGATTTCGTACTTGCTGTATTTGTCTTTGGCTTAGAACTTCTTACAGTTTTAGGTTTTTCCTGTGAAACCTTTTCCGGAAAAAGTGCATCCAGACCTCTTCCAAGTCCTGATTTTTTTCCTGCCATTATTTATCCTCCCTGTTAATAACTTCTTCAGCTAAAAGGCGATAAGCTTCTGCACCGGCAGATCTTGAATCATATATATTGATAGGCTGTCCGTAACTTGGTGCTTCTGCAAGTCTTACATTTCTCGGAATAATGGTCTTATAAATATTCTGTTGAAGATTATCCTTTACATTCTCGACTACCTGTAAAGAAAGATTTGTTCTGGCATCATACATGGTAAATACAACGCCTTCCATTGCAAGTTTCTTATTTAATCTGTCTTTTACAAGATCAATCGTATGTATCAGCTGAGAAAGGCCTTCCAAAGCATAATACTCACACTGTATTGGAACAAGGACAGAAGTTGCAGCTGTTAATGCATTGATTGTCAGCATATTCAAAGACGGCGGACAATCCAAGATAATATAATCATATTTTCTTCGAAGTTTATCCGTAATTCCCTTTAAAATATACTCTTTATCGTCCACACCAATCAATTCGATTTCTGCTCCGGATAAATTTATATTGGATGGAATTAAATCAAGATTTTCCACTACATCTTTTATAACTGTTTTTTTAATGTCAGCTTCTCCAAGAAGCAATTCATAAAGCGTATTTTCTACGCCATTTTTATCAACGCCTAACCCACTGGTTGTGTTTCCCTGCGGATCTATGTCAATTGCCAGAACTTTTTTCCCTTTTTCAGCAAGGCATGCAGAAAGGTTAATTGCCGTTGTAGACTTACCAACACCGCCTTTCTGGTTGGCTACTGCTATAATTCTTCCCAAAGTTCACCCTCCTTTCAAAATCATTTACGACCTATCAATTATAGCACTTTTGCCTTTAATGTTCCACATAATGTTTCACGTGAAACATTAAAATTTAGGAAAATTTTCATCAACGAATTGTTTATAATTTACAAGTTTACAAATATATCTTTCTATATCATCTATCTTACAGCGCGTCCGTCAATGTTTCACGTGAAACATTTTATAAGCGTGAAACATACAATATTAATCATTTCTGTTTCATCTATTTTGAACAGTCCTGGTAAAGTGCATCACGAATGAGCTTTGTCGGCATCTTTTAGTTTACATAATATTTGTTCGTTAAGAAGTGTCGCCTCACATGTCTTTCTATTAAATACATTTGTCTTTTTTCTTTCCTTTTCCCTAATGCCTGATATCTTCTTTCATCTTCCCATTTTTCCCTTCTATCTGCTTCATCACACGCTTTTTTCCCTGTATATGCCTCCTCTCTGGCACCTTTTTCCACATAATTGTATATTTTTTTAATAATTATTCACCTGTGTTGATAATAAAACACCGCCACCTGAGTCCTGTCCCTTAATTGCAGTTTATCTAATATGGCACTCAGATAATTTCGGATAGTTCCTTCGCTCAAAAACAGCTCTGCCGCAATTTCTCTGTTGCTGTATCCATCAGCGATCAGACGGATAATCTCCTGTTCCCGTTCGTTGATCCCATAACTACTGTAATCGAACTTTTCTTCCTTCCTGATCAGATCTGGTATTTTAGATACGATTTCTTTTCCAAAAACCGTCTGCCCTAAATTTACCGCCTGCAGCGCAGGAAGAATACTGGCATAATCCTGTTTTAAGAGGTATCCTTTTGCCCCTAACCGAAGTGCTTTTACTATATATTCATCATCCAGAAATGTCGTCAAAAGCAGGATTTTTGCCTCCGGATACTCCTGCAGAATATGTTCAGAAGCCTCCAATCCGTTCATTCCTTTCATCCGAATGTCCATCAGCAGTACATCCGGGCAATACTGTCTGTACAGTCTGCACGCATCCTCTCCATCGATTCCAGTTGCAGCCACTTCAACGTCCCCATTGATCTGTAAGATCGTCTTCAACGCTTCTGTAACCAGACAATCATCATCTACAATTACTATCTTCATCTTAATTTTATCCTCATTTTTACTGTTCTAATCCTGTTGTTTTGGAATTACGGCAAATATCCGAAATCCATTTTTTCCATTGATCTGCAAGGTTCCTCCAAGTGATGTCACCCGTTCCTGCATATTTTTTAATCCTATTCCTTTGCTGTCTGCTTCCTTTTCTGAATATCCTTTTCCATTATCTTCGATACAAAGCTGATACAATGCCGGATGTTCTCTGAGTACTATTTTTACAGCTGTCGCATTACTGTGTTTTATAACATTCGACAGTGCTTCTTTTATAATTGCCGCAAAGCAATATTTAATTTTATTGGGTATTATTTCGGACATATCGTATTCCATCGTGCAATTTTCAAAGTCCTTTATAATTCCCTCTGCTATCTCTCTGAGAGTTTCAGATTCATCATGAAGATTATGTACGCTTGAACGTATACTGTTCATAGCAGAATTCAGTGATGTGTCCAGTCCTTCCAACAGACTTTCCATATTCTTGTCCCGATTTAAGGTCTTTGCCGCACCGGTTAATAAGATAGTCCTTGAAAGCAAATGTCCTACATTATCATGGATTTCGCGGGCAATTCGGTTTCTCTCACGAAGTGTTGCCGCATAAATTTCATAATTTTGTTTTTCCTGCAATGCTTTGTTTTTTTCTGCAAGAAGCATGGTACGTTCTTCGCTGTCATCTTTTATTCTTCTTATTTCAAAGTACATTTTGTCGTACTTTATTGCATCAGTCGCTAATATCCACGCTAAAGCCTCTATAATCAGTAATATAGTTGTCATTATTGGCAAAGAAGCGTCATTTTTTATCAGTATTATTGTTCCCAGAAACCCTCCTGAAAGTGTCGTCACCGTCTCCTGTTCTCTTACGAGAATATAGATCAATACGGGACAGAACAATCTTATTTCCGGCATTACAAAAAATGATACCGCAAATATACTCCATAATAAGATTTTGGTGTATTTCCTGTCAAAGAAGTAACTGCCACATATTAATATCACTGTCTCTAGCATTGCCAGTACCAGCCCTCTATTCAGGCTGAGTGTACATAATGGCAGGATTCCTCCCAGAAAAAGTATTCCTGTATCTCGAAAATACCTCATCACTCAATTCCTCACTATTTATTGATACTACTGCAAACAATTACGTAAAAACATCTCTGTTCAGAATCATTATAATATATTCCCCTGCCCCATACAAAGTGACAAATGTCACGTCTCTTTGATGACATCGCACACTTGGTATTCTTTCTGATTTCTTTTATAATCATTTCATAACCTCAAATTATATGAGACCGGAGGAACTATTATGATTCATATAGAAAATCTTGTAAAACGATATGGAGATCTGGTCGCTCTGAATCATCTGAATCTGGATATCAAAGAAGGAGAGATCTTCGGTCTTCTCGGTCCGAACGGTTCCGGCAAAACAACTGCGATCAACTGTCTCCTTTCTCTGCTGAAATATGATAAGGGCGACATCGAGATCTTCGGACAGAAAATGACGCCTGACAACTACGAAGTCAAGCAGCAGATTGGTATTGTACTTCAGAATGTAGCGGTTTTTGATGAGCTGACTGTATCTGAAAATATCGATTATTTCTGCGGTCTGTACATACATGACAAAAATCGGCGAAGGGAACTTGTCGAAGAAGCCATCCGGTTTGTCGGACTGGAAGACTACCGCAAAACACGACCTCAAAAACTTTCCGGCGGTCTTCTCAGAAGGCTCAATATTGCCTGCGGGATTGCTCACAAACCACGACTTATCATCCTCGATGAGCCAACTGTCGCCGTAGATCCGCAAAGCCGCAATAAAATCCTGGAGGGCATTCAGGAATTAAACCGCCAGGGTTCTACGATCATCTACACTTCACACTACATGGAAGAGGTCGAACAGATCTGTACACGAATCGCGATCATGGATCACGGACGCGTCATCGCATCCGGAACCACTGAAGAATTAAAGAAAATGATCAAAACCGGCGAAACGATCACCGTCGAAGCTCTTCTTCTGACCGAAAAGCAGCTTCAGGATATCCGAAATCTTCCCCATGTATTTGATGTACATTATGAAGATCAGATCCTCACTCTTCGCTGCACCGGTGCACAGCATAACCTGATCCGGATTCTGAATTACCTCCAGAGCCAGAATCTCACATTTGGCAGGGTTTTCTCTGAACTTCCTACACTGAATGATGTATTTCTTGAAATAACTGGAAAACAGCTTCGTGATTGATGTATAATTATGCATTATTATGTATATTTTTAAGAAAGGATCTTTTCTATGCGGCATTTAATAAAATATAACCTTCTGGTCAAGCTGCGAAATTTTAATATGGTCTTCTGGCCGCTTGTTTTTCCGCTGATCATGGCCACTTTTTTCTTTTTTGCATTTGGAAATCTGAATGACGCGGACTTTGAAACCGTGCAGGTCGCACTTGTAAAAGAGTCTGCCAATCCTGTATTTGTTTTTTTCCTTGATCAGGTTCAAAGCGGAGATTCTGAACTGATCGCTCTTCATGAAATGAGTGAAAAGGATGCGCTTGACGCATTAAGTCAGAAAAAGATCTCCGGCATCTACTATGAACAGGCTATCCCAGGCCTTACACTCAATGGACAGGGAATTCCTGAGAGCATTCTACAGTCCGTCCTGGAAAGTTATGAAAACAATCTGCATACGCTGCAGACCATCCTGAAAAAACATCCTTCCGGACTTCTCTCCGCTCTCCGGCAGATGTCAGATACAAAAGACCTTGTCCGGGAAGTCTCTCTCGACGGCAAAACAATAGATGGGAATTCGCAGTTTTTTTACGCTCTGGTCGCAATGGGATGTCTTTATGGATGTTTTATCGGCTTTGGCTCTGTGATCACTTTACAGGCCAATTTAACGGCTCTGGCGGCACGTCGCTGCATCACGCCTACCCACAAGCTGAAACTGATCCTTTCAGAACAGATTGCCTCTTTTCTGCTGGGGTACGCAGATGTGATCGTTCTGCTTCTGTATCTGCGAAATATCCTGAACCTAGATTTTCAGGGACAGTTCGGCAAAATGTTGATTATTTCTCTGTTCGGAAGCCTGATCGGTGTATCTATGGGATTGTTTATCGGAAGTCTTAGCAGACTGAATGAAGGCATCAAGATCGGAATCATGCTCGCAATCTCCATGTCCTGCTGTTTTTTGTCAGGACTTATGAACGGCTCTATGAAAGACACCGTAGAAAAACACGCTCCGATCATCAACAGGTTCAATCCTGCTGCACTGATCTCCGATGCTCTTTACTGTATTAATGTATATGACGATGCCTCACGCTATTACAGAAATCTGATCACACTGATCGTCATGAGTGCCGCGCTTGTTCTTGCTTCATTCTTGCTTATCCGGAGGGAACGTTATGACAGTATTTAAAGGATACTTAAAAATTTTAAAGAAAAATCTCGGAATGCTTCTGATATATCTGGTGATCTTTTTTGCAATTGCCATCGCACTTCAGGCTTCTGCCCGCAAAGAGCATCTCGGTACTTTTGAAAAGACACGGATCAATGTTGCCGTCGCAGACAGAGATCAGAGCGAACTTTCCCGGGGTCTTATCAGATACCTCAGTACTATCCACAATGTATCTGAAATCTCCAGTGAACCATCCGTTATGCAGGAGGAACTTTTTTACAGAAATACATCTTATATCGTGCAGATCCCGGAAAATTTTTACCAGACATGTATTGAAGAGGAAGAACCTCTCTCCGTCACCAAAGTCCCTGGTTCTTATACCTCTTTTTACGTAGATCAGCAGATCAGTACATGGATCAATTCCATACGTACTTATACAGCCGCAGGTTTTTCCCTTAAGGAAGCCATGGATGCATCCATGGAATTGCCTGCCTCGGAAGTAACTATGTACAAAGGTACGGAAAATAATCTTGAAACACCACCTTATATTTACTATTTCCGCTATGTTCCTTATCTGTTTCTTGCTGTGCTCAGTTATTCCATGGGGTATGTTCTCCTGGCTTTTCAGAAAGAAGATATCCTGAAACGAATGCGCGCCTCAGCAGTCTCGCTGCGTCGTCAGAATATGGAAGGACTGCTCGCAATGTTTATGCTCGGAGCTGTACTCTGGCTGATCTCAGTCGCAGGTGTCTGTGTCCTTTTTGATAAGGAGTTCCTTACTTCTCCTCTGATCGGATACTATATTCTGAATACGGCACTGATGCTTGGTATTGCACTTTCGCTCTCCTATCTTGTGGGGATTTTTGTCAAAAACAGCAATATGCTGAATGGAATCTCCAACCTGCTTTCACTGGGAATGTGCTTTCTGTGCGGAGCATTTGTCCCAATGAGTATTATGAACAAAAGCGTCCTTAAGATTGCTCAGTTTCTGCCGGTCTACTGGTATGAATCTATAAATGAAACACTTGCACAATACAAAACCCTGCCCGTACCTGTTGCAGAAGAAATCTGGAAATCCATGGGAATCGAAGCTATGTTTATTGCTGCCTTTGTATTTATGATTCTGGCGATTTCGAAGTATAAACAGCAGGGCTGATATTTTCTCCTCAATTTAAAAAAAGCCCCGTGGCTGGCTGAATTTGTTTATCAACTGTTCAGTCAGCTACAGGGCTTGTGCATTAAAAGAAAATTCCAACCTGTTCCAGAAAATGTTCCGGATCCTCTACCTGTGGAAAATGTTTTGTTTCGTTAAGAGTAACTGTTTCCACAGATGGGTTAATGTTCTGATAAGCTTCTACTGTCGCTTCTCCATTGTTCTCAGCTTCACCCTCTACAATATAAAGACTGTTATCAATCTCTTTCAGTGCACGGGTGATATCGATATTCATGTATTTTGCTACTTTGTTTGCATATACATTCTTGGCATAGCAGCCACCCTTGTGTGCAGCCTCATAATAAGCATCCTGCAGATCACGCAGTGGATGGAATGGGTCAAAGGCAAAGTTCTCGATGAATTCATTATTGATGGCTGTTCTGGATACGACCATATGGTAAACCAGTGTTCCAAATACCGGGACTTCCAGACACTTGCGGAAAAGTTTGTCTCTCTTCGTCGGCATCTGTTTCAGGGCTCCCGGATTGACCGGATTGACCATCATGATCTTGTTGAACAATTTTTCTTCATTGCGGCATGCCATAATAACAAAGGATCCTGAATAACCGCTGACGATCACATCGGTTTTCTCTCCGATCACATTTTTGATGAAATCGCAGATGCTCTGAACATATACATAATTTGTATAAGTCATACCTGGTTTCTCGGAACGTCCACAACCTGGAAGGTCTATGTTATACACGGTATGCTCCAGTGCAAGATCATCCTCTATCCTGCTCCATTCATATCCGGAACCGCCTGGAAGCATATCATGGATCAGAAGGATCGGGCTTCCTTTGCCTTTTCTTGTATAATAGATATCACCAAAACGCCAATGGTAATAATTTTTGCCATTTGTATCAAGCATTTCCTTCAGACCTGCTGATGCCGCAACCACTTTGTTCGCAATGTGGATGATAGCTGTTGTCGTTGTTGCCAGTGCTGCGAGAGTTATCAGTCGTTTACCGTGTTTATTCATGTTTTACCTCCCTTTTCATGTCTGAGTAGCCTTATTATACGACAAACAAAAAGGTTTTACAATCTATAACAAATAAAGAAGTTTCTGCACATCTTCCATTCTGGTTGCCCAGCTTGTGGCAAATCTGACTATGGTATGTGCATCGTCAGCCTTTTCCCAAAAGCTGAACTGGACTTCTTTTCGAAGTTCTTCCATCTTGGAGTCTTCAAGGATGATAAACTGCTGGTTAGTTGGGGAATCCAGCAGGAATTTATAGCCTTTTTCCTGTAATCCCTTTTTCAAAACTGCTGCCGTTTCAATGGCATTTTTGCCGATTTCCTTATACAGATCATCTGTAAAAAGTGCATCAAACTGTACGCCCACAAGTCTTCCTTTGGCAAGCAGTGCTCCATGCTGCTTTACTCTTGTAAGAAAATGCTTCGGCATGCTGTCTCCTGTAAATACAACTGCCTCGCCACAAAGTGTGCCTGCCTTGGTTCCACCGATATAAAATACATCACAGAGTTTTGCAATGTCCTGTAATGTCACATCGGTCTCTGTAGATGCAATTCCATAGATCAGTCTTGCACCGTCAAGGTACAGGGGCATTTTGTATTCTCTGCATACGGCTGACAACTCTTCCAGTTCTTTTCTGGAATACAGGGTTCCATACTCTGTCGGATGAGAAATATAGACCATCCCCGGGAAAACCATATGCTCGTGGTTCTCATCTCCATAAAATCTCTCTGCCAGTTTCTGAAGATCTGCTGCACAGATCTTGCCATCCTTCTGTGGAAGTTCCAGAACTTTATGTCCGGTAAATTCGATTGCACCGGCCTCATGTGTACTGACATGCCCCGTCTGAGCCGCTACAACGCCCTCATATGGCTGCAGAAGTGTGTCAATGACAATCTGATTGGTCTGCGTTCCTCCTGTCAGCAGAAAGACTTCTGCGTCCTCACAGCCGCAGGCCTTCTTAATCTTCTCCTTGGCTGACTCGCAGTAGTGATCCATGCCATAACCGGCAAGCTGCTCCATATTGGTGTCAATCAGGTGCTGAAGAATTTTTTCATGCGCACCTTCTGAATAATCATTTACAAAATATAACATCTCTGATTCCTCACTTTACAATAAAATCAGCTTTATTTTATCACTGCGCATTCTTTTGTGCCACCAGTAAATCGATAATTCTCGGATCTGTGTCCTCCCTGCCAGAAAAAACTGTATATTTCAATAACGCATCTGCATTCTTTTTGCCGATATATTTCTGTTTGATCGCATACTTTATAAGTTTCCAGTCATTTCGCTGTATAAGCCATTCCGTTATCGGATCTGTTTCTTCCCGAAGCTTATCCGGAACCGCATAGCGCATCAGACGCTTCATCCACTTTCCCGGCATGATCCTTTTTCTCGGATCCTCTTTTGATACCTGCGCCATGTACTGATGTATCGCTGCAAAATTTTTCTTCATGCCGGATCTCTGCCGGATTAGATCAAGGGTAAAGACTCCCTGTTCCATAAACTCTTCCACTCTGTCTGTCACATCATACGGACCATATCTGCACACCAGATTCATAAAATACGATACATGATTCTCTACATCTTCCAGATTCCATTCTTCTACATGTCCCCAGCCCAGTTTTGATCTTGGAATTTTCAGTTTCCGATTCCTCTTATAATCTATGATCCTATCCAGATAACCGATAAGTTTTCCCTGAATATCCTGTACTATTATACTGGCGGTTTCCGGTCCCATATATCGTTCAAACATCTTAAAAAAAGCAAAATTTTCTGTATGCATATATTTCTGCAAAACATAAAAACTTCTTTTGATCTGTCCGCCCTGTTTTTTCCTTTTAGCCAGCCATCTGAGATACGTCCGGAGTTCGCGCGCGCCTTCTTTTGGATCAGGATAGTTTTCCATATATCGCTGCAGTAATGGTTGATTTCGGCCTTCATAGATTGCTGACATTCTTACCAGATCTGTTACTTCCGGTATTGTTCTTATCATAAATTCTGTCAGTCCCTTTGTGGAAAGTGCAATTGCACATTCCAGTGCAGGACTTCTTCTGACGGGCTGTTTCTGTGCCAGTTTCCGAGTCTGTCTTTTCTTTCCAGCTATAACTGCTTCCGTCAGACTGCCATCTACATAATAAAAACTGGCATCATCAAAAGAAGTTATTCTTGTTCTTTCTTTTGCATTCACAGCCTCGTAAGCATCCTGATCAATTACTTCAAAGCGGTCCTCTTCCATTTCCAGCTCCTTCTCATTGAGTTTTTACGGATTTCTCCACAGACTGCTGCTTATGCCCGGTCATTTCTTCTGTCAGCAGTTCAATGATCCAATCATCTGTTTCCACATTTTTCAGAGAAAAAGCATATTCCAGAAGTTTCCCTGCATTTTCTTTTCCGATATATTTCTGTTTGATCGCATACTTTATGAGTTTTCTGTCATTTTTCTTTATGATCCATTCTGTAATCGGATCGGTTTCTTCCCGAAGCTTATCCGGAACTGCGTAGTGCATCAGCCTCTTTGTCCATTTTTTCTGTATGATACTTTCCTTTTGTCTGCTCTCCGGCATCTCCACCTCATACTGATGCAATGCCACAAAGTTCTTTCTTACACCGGACTTTAATTTTATCATGTCCAGCACGTACACACCGTCATCCACGAAATCATAAACTTTATCCGAAACATCAACCGGACCATATTTCTGTGTCAGCAGCATAAAATACTGAACACAATTTATGGCATCTGGTTTATCCATATCATTCAGATCATCCCAGTTCAGATTTATCCCGGAAAAACTGTAACCAGCCAGTTCATCTGTTATTTCTGATTCCAGATACTCAAGAAGTCTTCTCTGTATATCTCTGATGATCAGCATATCCGGATTCTCTCTCATCCAGTAGGTACGCAGAAATATTTTGAAAAATCGAAAATCTTCTGTATAACTATCCTTTTTCCGTACATACAGTCTTCTTTTTATTTTTTCCTTCCGCTTTTTCTTTCCATTCAGCCATTCCAGATATGCCCGAAGTTCTTCGTGTACCTCATCCTTATAATGATTTCTGATATATTCTCTTAACAGTGGAATATTCTGTGCCTCGTAAATAGCAGACAGCCGTACCTGATCTGCCAGATCTCTGTGCTTTTTTATAAATTCCTCACTGTGTTTTTCATCCATAAAAGCAATGGTGCTCTCCAGTTCCGGACTCATGATGATGATTCCGTCTTTTATATACTTTTCTATCCCATTCTGATCTTCATAGTTTGTTCCAGAGAATTTTAAGCCCATTTTTGCTCCTGTCTGTTAACCAACTCTTGTCGTTTTTCTTTTATTCTATATACTTATGTAAAATTCTGCCTCTGACTGGATGACGCAGTTTGCGTAATGCTTTCGCTTCAATCTGCCTTATACGTTCTCTGGTTACGCCAAATTTCTGGCTAACTTCCTCCAGTGTATATTCTTTTCCATCTGTCAGCCCATATCTCAGCCTGAGGATTTCTTTTTCTCTCGGAGCCAGTGTATCCATCACCTGATCCAGTGCCTCAGCAGCTTTATGAATGTCTATTTCTTTCTCTACTTCTTCCATTTCTGTAATGAATTCTTCTGGCACGTCATTTGTATAGCAATTGCTTTCTTCTATGTAGTTTTCTACAAAATACTGCTCCATGGATTCTTCCGGAATCATTGCATCCATAGCAATTTCTATCTCTTCTACTGACAGATTTGTTTCCTTCCGAAGAAGTTCAAATGCTTCCTTCTTCTCTGATTCTTTAAGCTTTTCAGGTTTATATCCATTATCTCTCAACTTACGGTATACTTTAAAGTAATTTCCTTTTGGGCCAGCCGGATAATGCATTGTCTTCCTTGTTGTTTCCTGATTTCTGTCAAATCTGCTTATGATATAAGTGTGTGCATATTCCTCAAATATACCGCATCTGTCAATATTGTAGTTGTTTGCTGCCACAACAAGCCCTATATGCGCTTCCGAAATTGCATCTATGATATTCATTTCGTGCTCTTCCGCTCTTTGTAAACCCAGTCTTACCGCATATCTCGTATACAGTTCTATAAGCCTTTCCGTTGCTTTTTTGTCCTTTTTTCTCAGCCCGGCTTCCAACTGCTGTATTTCCTCATCTTCCGGAAGTTCGATTTCTCTTACTTCGTCTATGAATTCTTCTATGGACGGATCCATTTCTACTACTTTTTTATAAATTTTTTCATAATCTACGTTTGCATATGGTCTGTAGCTGATATTACTTCTCACTAACCTGTTCCTTTCTTTTTGAATAGTATTTATTAATTTTCGGGTTCCCTGTGCAAAAGCTGTTTGTATCTTATCTTTCTGCCAGCAGCAACTGAACAATTCGTGGATCTGTTTCTGTATTTTCCACAGTGGCTGCATACTCCAGAAGTTTGTCTGCATTTTCCTTCCCAATATATTTTTGTCTGATTGCGCGTTTTACAAGTTTCCAGTCATCTCTCTGTATGATCCACTCTGTGACCGGATCGGTTTTCTCCCACAGTGTTTCCGAAACTGCATATCGCATCAGGCGTTTCAGCCATTTCCCACGCATGATTCCAGCCTTTGCATTATCCTTTGGCATCTTTACTTCATACTGATTCAGCTTCACGAAGTTTTTTCTTATGCCAGATTTTAATCTTATCATATCCAGTGCAACGATCTCACCTGATATGATATCCTGTACTTCATCTGTGATATCAAGCGGTCCATATTTCTTTGTCAACAACATGAAATATCGGACACAATTTATAAATTTAGATTCTGTCATATCATCCAGATCATCCCAGTTCAGGTTTGTCCAAAAGATTTCACGCATCTCACCTTCTGCCATTATCGTTCTGCTCAGATAGTCCAGAAGTCGTCGCTGAATATCCCTTATGATTATTATTTCTGGCTCTCTTTCTATTTCAAAGGTTCGAACAAATAATTTAAAAAACCAGAAATTTTCGTTCTCGTTATATGCGTTCCATTCGTACAGCTTTCGTTCTATGCTTTTTTTATCTTTTCTCCTGTTATTCAGCCATTCCAGATAAGTTCTCAGTTCCTGTAGATCCCGGCTACGGTGTGTTTTTATGTAATATTTCAGCAGGGTGGTATTCTGAGCCTCATAAATGGCAGATAACCGCACCTGTGATGCCAGTTCTCCATATTCTTTTATAAATTTCTCAGTACGTTCTTCGTTCAGAAAAGCAATCGCACTTTCCAGTCCCGGACTCATTGTGACTGGCTGTTCTTCCACAAATTTTTCAGTTTCAGCCTGATTGTTTAACAGAATCGCAGCCGTCAGTGGTCTTTCCACATAAAAGAAGGATCTTTCTCCCATTAAAGTCTCCCATGACCAGACCTCTACTTTTATTGCTCCTGGACACTCATATGCGTCTTTAAAGATATCCCAGTGTATATCGTCTGTTTTCATTTGCAGGCATTGTTCCAGTTGCTTTTCATCTTGAATTTTAAATGACCAGTCCATATCGTCTTCCGACCATTCTCTGTCTTCGTTCATTGACATAGAGGATTTCCCGCATGACTCTCTCCAGAATTCTTTTTCGGATATTTGTACGTTTCCTGGTTTTTCTGATCTTAAAGGTATTCTTAAAGACATTTTTCCTCCCTGCTATGGCGGCACCTGCCTGTGCCGCTACAATCTCTGTAAACTGGTAAACCTGTTTCATGATCTTACCAGATTCTAATCATCTGCTCATAGATCAGAATTTCTTCCATATTCACATTTCGATTATCGTGATAGTGTCCGAAGAACCATTTCTTAAAACTTGTATTCTGGCGGATTTTTTCGTGATATTCTGTAAGAATATCCGTCTTGTACAACCCGCCTCCAAGTAAGGTTTGCGTACTCGATGCACAGCAATGTGTTACAATAAAATCCACTTTGTTATCATGTGCTGCCAGGTTCTCGATTCCTTCCTGCATCTCTTCTTCGGATGGAAGTTCCTGCTTCCACCAGCTCACATGATTTACCCGGTATGGATACCAGCCCTGATCCAATTTCTTCTTCTTTTTCTTAAAATCGGGATCATCTGGTTCAAGGATGCCTCCGGCAATATCATGGCTGCTGGCTCCGCCAAATGCAAATATGCTTTTCCCATCAATTTCAAACACCTGTCCACGCATCAGATGAATAACGGACGGCCGTATCTTATGAACCTTGCCCCCGTGCCATTTTTCGACCGGATAAGCATAAAGCCGATCAAAATTCTCGTGATTCCCATCCACAAATAATGTTGTAAATGGTCTGTTCTCCAGCCAGTCCATGAGCTTTGCTTCTCTGCTGCTTTCTTCGTTTCTGTTCCAGACACCGCCAAAGTCTCCACAGATGATCACACAATCATCCTTGGTCATTTCTTTTTGTTCTGGAAAAACATCTATATTGAATCTTTCAAAATCCTGGTGGCAGTCGCCCGTTATATATATCATATTTCATCACCTTCCTGCATTTTACATCCGGTGCAATCTGCATGTTCCATATAAAACATGTAGAGAAATGCAAACACATCCGGATCATCCAGATCCATCTCGACTACATCCTCTTCGTCAGATTTCCATAATGTTTCATCATCCTCTTCTTCAAACATCTCTTCATTGGATTCGTCAGGCTCTTCGCTTATAAGATTCAAAAGGGAAGCATCATCATAATCGAACTCATCTGTGAAGATATCCACGTCTGAATCATCAATGTCCTCATCTTCTTCATACCAGTGATCTTCGCTCCATCCGTCTTCCATGTAATCATGGACAGATTTTCCCGCCCACATATCGGGATTTTCGAACCAGCTGCGCAGCTCTCTTGCCTCTCTTTCCACTTCTTCCAGTTCGTCGTCCGGGATGTCCTCAAATAAGTCATCACGCTCGTTCATTTCTTCTGCTAAATATTCTTCTCTCATAAAAAAAGTCCTCCCCAAACATTTGAAATCTGCTCTGTTTTATTGTTCGCTATAAGTATAACATTCGCCAACAAACAGATCCAAGGGTTTGCAGAAAAAAGTTTTTTCAGGGTAAAACTTTTTTGCTTCAGGACAGATTTCATATATTCCGGGGAGGAATCAGGTCATATGGGTAAAAAAATATCAAGGTATTTCCAGAATTTTTTTTACCTGGTTTTTAAATTTTTTTTTCGTTTGTTTCCATTGCTTCTTTAAAGGATTTGAAGCTATTATTTTTACTTTCTTGACTGTGCGGTATATACAGGGGCAGAATATTCCTGCTTTGTTACATCTGAACCGATACATATATGCCAGTATCTGGAAACAGTCTTCTCTTACGCTTTTTTCATTAAAATTGCCATTTTGAGCAGCATCACTCCAGGCATTTTTATATTTCGCGTCCAGGATCAGCGCAGGTGTGGTTTTATTTCCTTTTTTGTAAATACACAAATCTGGTTTTAATTTACGTTGTGATTCTTTATCTGGTATTCTGAAGAATGTCTCTCTTTCATTCTGTGGTTGGAAAGTATCCGCAATCTATTCCCTACGCCCTAACTGCCACTTATCATGCTTCTTAATTTGCCGCACGGCTACAGCGTACTGCAGTAGCCGTGCGGGCGGTATGATGAATTGGATACTTTATGTTTGTGAAATATAACGCAGGATCTCAGCGATAGTTATTCTGGATTATGTATATACCATACATGCCTTGTATTCCGGGACATGATAGATTTTATCTGGATCATTTTCTGCTCTTTGATTTACCAGTACAATTTTTGCCTTCGGATATTTCACTGCAATACATCCCAGTTTTAATATGGAAATGCCCACACAAATCTTTCCCTTACCGGAGCTTCGTCCTTAAACAATGGACCAATAAGCCACTCTTCCGCACTATATATATAAGGACTTTTTTCATATATTCCAAAGATATCAAGATATTTTATGACTTCCGGATGGTGCAGAAATTGTTCTTCTTCGCTGAATTCAGATTCAACCAGATTCATAAATTCCCTGTCTATTTCTTCATCTGATTCAAAAAACCAGTCGTTTTTCACATCCCTTTTCCATTCGTCTCCATAAGTTCTGATAATAATAAAACTCATTCATTTCCCTCTCCAATATACACTCTGCTGTTCACATACTCTCTTCCTTCATCTTTAAAAACCGGGATATCCTTGTCAATCACCCAATGCATTCTCACCGTTCCCGGTTCAACAGAGAGGGTTTCGAAATCATAAGTTCCCTTGATACAACAGCTCCCTCTCTGAAACTGTGAAGGAAGGTCATCCCAGGAAAGTCCTTTCTGTGTCAGTAACATCTCTTTAATCTGGCGGCAGTTTTTATGCTGTAATTCTTTATGGCGGAAATTTGCCTGTCCAAGCATCTGGATTGAGTTTCTCATGGCATCCAGCTGACGCCAGTAAAGATTATTCGCCACTTCTTCCTTGGGCACATTAAATGCACGGCAGTCAAATGTTGCCCCTTTGTCGAGGGATTTTTTGTATATTTCTGCCTCACGTTCTTCTGCAAGTTCCACACGCTGCTGCATCTGACGATTAAATTCCAACGTTGCCATACTTGCTGCAATACTACACATTTTCTGCACTTCATAATCAAACCAGGCTTCTGATGTAAGTTTTTTGTAATCTGTAAGAACCAGCGTTATCTCATCAGACTGTGTATATCCAATAACGCATCCCTGAATGTTTTCACAGAGATATTTCATCGTAGCCTGCATTACCTCCATCAGAAGCTGGTCAAAGGGTTTCACAAAATTTCTGGTAAAGGTATGAAATGCCCGTCCATCCAGTCTGAGGATCACCGGTGCTTTTTTCATTAACACATTTTTTGATACTGCTTCATATTTTTTCATTCGTTTTGCAAGTTCTGATGTGTCCATACTTTTTCCTCCTGTCACCAGGCAGTACTTATTGGTACTGCCTGCAATTTACCAATCAGCCTTCGCTAACGTTTTAGAACGTTCATGTTCCATATAATAGTTGTACAGAAACGCAAATAATTCCGGATCATCCAAATCAACCTCTTCTTCATGAAGAGGTTCCTCTTCCTCACCTGGTGACTCCTTCTGAATATCCATCTCGATTTCATTCCAGTCGCTTTCTGGTTTCTCTCCACGAAGCTCTCCACTTTCACAGGTTTTTTCAGGTACAGCGTATAACTCCATATCATCGTCCTGAAGACTTTCTTCTTCCCAGGCATCTTCTTTATCGTCATCCGGAAGACCTTCATCATCACAATATTCTTTCTCAAAAATATCAAACCATTTTCTCAGATTCCTTATTTCCCTTTCCGTTTCCTCCACCTGGTCTTCCGGAATATCCTCAAAAATATCTTCACGATTGTCATATTCGTCTGCTACTGAGTAATTTTCTTCCATAAGTTTTTCTCCTCCCGTTTTTTGAAATAATTTGTTATTTCCTCCTTGTGTCGTACATGATAGCACCCGCCTAAATTTAATGCCACAGTAGACTAAAAAAAATTCGCCCAGGGTAAAATTTTTTTTAACGGGGGGGAACTTTTTATGCCCAAGGTAAATTTGTGGTACACACAGGGTAAAAAAAGTCAAGAGTATTCTAAAATTTTTTTCGTTACTTTAAAAAAATTTTTCTCTACTTTTAAATTCGTTTTCTGCAGATACAAAAACAGAAGACCACGGGGGTCTTCTGTTTTTGTACTGGTTTCTATTATTTTTGTTCCAGATTTTCTAAAATTTCCTTTACCTTGAGCAGCAAAATGTCCTTTACCTGAGCAGCAAACTTATCTTCACTGTCTTTAATTTCATTCTTGAAATTTTTAAAATTATTGTTTTCACTCTTTGGAATCTGCAATGGAAGAAGATAAAATTTCTCATATTTTCTACTACCCGGCTCATCAGTTATTGTATAATCGAGTAATTTTGGAGCTTCTTCTTCTGCTTCTACCACCGGACAAAAAATACCCGATTTATTACATCCGAATCCGTACATGTATGACAGTATCTGGAAACAGTCTTCTCTTACACTTTCTTCAAACTCTTCTCCTACTGCTGCTTTACTCCATGCATTTTTATATTTGGCATCCAGTATCAATACCGGTGTATTTGTATTTACATTTTCTTTCTTAAAAATGCATAAATCCGGTTTTAATGTCCGCTTCCCTTGTCCTTCTCCGTTCAGGAAAAATATTTTTTTCTCATGCTGTGCTTTAAGGCAATATTCTTCTTTTAGTTTGTCCTTAAGAATACTTTCCAGATATTTCTCCCAGATCCAGTTCATGTTGATCAGTACACCATGGATCTTATTTTGTGCTTTATCTTTATCATTCTCCACAGAAATTCCCATGTGTCTGAGAAGTATTATAGCTGTTTTGCGTACTTCCTCCCAGTCATGATATACGGAATGCGTAATCTTCCTGCGTTCACGCTGAACAAGTTTCTGAGCCTCCTGCCTGGAGGCCGGCTGCATAATATTGCGGAACTTTGACATACATTCGCCAACAGTTTTTCTTCTTTTTTCAAGGCTTTTCATGGTATCCGGGTATCTTTTCTGAAGATATGTATATGCCGTAAAAATCAGCTTATTTACATCATTATCAATGGTGTATTCTCTGTATGAATATGCAATCTTGCCATTGTTAAGTGGATTCAGGCGAATATGTCGTGTAATATCAATTTTCCCTTTCACTCTGGAGTCATTACACTCATAAGTGCGATATCTTCGATATAATCCCTTGCGACAGGCATGTTCAATCTGTTCCACAAAAATGAATGCCAGAAGCTGTTCCAGAATGCCTCCATGGTTTACACCGGGTTTCATATCCTGAAAAATATTGATCTTCATCCCCAACGCTTTATCAAGTATATACTGCGTAAAAAAACAAGAATCATCGTCAAACCTGCTGCTGATAAAAACGTTTCTGTCTTCTATTTGAAGAATGCCTGTATAATTTTGTGTCCACAACTTTCCGTTAAAGTTCGCAAGGACACGGAATGATTCTTTCTCTTCATCTGACATCTCAGGAATGGAAAAAACATTATCAGCTGAAAGCTTTAGCAGTTGTTCCCGCAGCTTTTCCTGAGTTAGTTCATTTTTCTCTGAAACATTGCTGTAATCTTTTAGTTTGATTAAATTGCTCATTATTCGGTGAGTTCCTCTTATGCTTGTGTTGATTCTTTTTCTTCTCTGCTTTCTAATGCCTTCTTACACTCTTCTACAAAATCTTGTTCGTCACCTTCTCCTCGAATATATTCGTATAAAAGAGATTCTAGTCTTAAATCCCAGACGGAGCTTATTAATGACTTTGCAATAGCCTCTGTTTTATCTTCAGCTTTTTCTCCTGCGTCTATTGCCTGATTTATTATATTGCCCGGTAAATTAGCAAACTGTCCCTGGCTGATAAAGTAATGTTTTCCGAAATTTGGATTATCTTTTAATTTTTCATTGTTCAAATTCATAATACTATCCGCAATTACTTCGGCAACCTTGTTGCATTCAAAATTACACTTATACTTTTCTTTATATTCGCCTAAAATACCTTTTAACGAATTTTTCAATAAATCTCTAGTAACTTCCACTTCTTTCCAAATAAATCTACGACGGAGTGCGAAATCCATACTTTCTACGGATCGGTCAATATCATTCATGGTTCCGATAATGATTACATTTTCTGGAATATAAAATCCGTTTGCGAAAATATCCTCATTTTCTCCATAATATTTCTTTTCTTTTACATCATATGTCGGGAGATTTTGATACTGGGTCTGTACTGCATTGCCTTTTCCGCGCTTGTCCGTTTCCAGGCAGAACATTAATTCTCCGAATACCTTTGATAAATCTGCACGGTTAATTTCGTCAATAAGGAAGAAATACTTCTTTTTCTTATTTTTTTTATCTTCTTTGTTTTGAACTGCGACATCACGGCAGAATTTTTTGAAAATGCCATCTACCTTGCGGAAAACCATGGTTGTGTTTCCATCTTTGTCTTTGTCTTTGTCTTCAATCGGACGAAGACCTTCGACAAAATCCGTGTAATCATACGAAGGATGGAATTGAACGAATTCATAGTTTTTATCATTTAATTTTTCGCCACATTCACATTCTTTCGCAATTTCTTTCGCAATTTCCTTCGCCATACGGGTTTTGCCTGTTCCTGGTGCACCAGTGAGTATGATTTGAGTTGCACCGTTGCTAATTAAATCTTCAAGCTCCTCCTTTACCTTATTATCTTTAGATTCTTCCATATTACCTTCTCCTTTTTTTATATCTATATTTATTCCCATCTTTCTATATAATTCCAAACAATTAGATAAATGTTGTTTTCCGTTTTCCTCACTGAAATTTATTAATATATTTGAAATCTCTTTGACTGTGCTTTCTTTTACATTCTCCAATTCTTCCTTAATTTTTCTCATATATTTACTGTCATCTTTAACAATACTCTCTCCAAAATAAATATCTGCCCCTGAAGAATAGGGCGTTTTTTCACGTATATCAGGCCACACAGCTTTAATTCTCTCTAGTGTTCCTTGCTCCGGTTTAGTGTCAGATAAAGCATCATATATCTCTAACAAAGGTTGAATAATCGCTATTATTTTACCTTTGTTTCCATCTGTTTTTATACTACTTTTTAGTTGATTTCTTCTAATACCACTCTTAGATTTCTGATCTTTAGCTGAAGTCTCAAAAATAGCTGCAAACTCCTCCAATGTAAGTTCTCCAAGCTTCCGATTTTCTTCTTCCATTTCCACACCCCTTTTCTTAATTTACTCAATATTATATCAATCCTGTTTTTCTACATCAATATTAATTCTCGAATAACAGCAATAAAGCCAATTTTCTCTTCCTTCATATTCTTTTAAAATATACAGCCTACTACTTCCACCTACTTATCTGCCACTGACCACATTTCTTAATATCCTACCCATCCTGTCTCAATGTATCACTTCCCTCATGATAATACAGGGTGAGAAATTTTTATTCTTTTTCTATTGTATCCTCCCCGCAGACACGCTACAATAAACTTATCAAAAACCAAGGAGAAACGCGCATGAAAAAGAAAAATTTCAAAAAACTATTCGCAGTTCTTATTGCAGTCTGTATGATGGTCATCGGGTTTCCGGTTACTTCGCAGGCGGCGGTCAGAGTATCCGCACCCAGATTAAAGAGTGCAAAGTCTGCCAGCAGCGGCATACAGCTCACCTGGAGCAAAGTCTCAAACGCTTCCGGATATGTGATCTACCGGAATGACAAATGTATCGGTGGGGTAAAGGGAAACAAAACCGTCTCCTACATTGACCGCAAGGCCAAAACAGGAAGCAGATACACCTATCTCGTAAGAGCTTTCCGTCAGTATGGAAAAAAACGGGTTTACAGCAGTGCCAGCAACCGGCTTCAGGGAGTCCGAAAAGCCGTCAGCAATAATGGTCTTGGAACTCCGGTTCAGACCGGTGTCCGTTTCTGGAAAAATCTCAGTGCCAATGGTGCAAATGGCGTAACTTACGGAACAACCTGGAAGAAAGTAAAAGGAGCCTATGGATATCAGGTTCAGATCTGGGGAAGGGAATTCGGAAGTTCTCATACTTATTCCAAATTCACAAGACAGACTAAATTCGGTGAAAGCTTCTCCAGCTTAGATAAAATCGGAATGAGAATCCGGGCATACAAGATCGTCGGTAAAAAGAAAGTATTCGGACCGTTCAGTAACTGGTCTTTCAGCAATGTCCATTTTTAAATATCTGTAAAAAAGACCGCCCGGGCTGATAATTTCATATCAGTCCGGGCGGTCTTTTTTTATTTGGCCTGTGCTGGTGTTGCTGTAACTTCTGTCTCCTCTGAAGTTTCTTCAGAATCTGTAGTTTCGGAAGCTGTGTCTTTTGTATCTGTATTTATCACATCCTGATATGCTTCATCCATATCGCGGATATTCATCTTGTTGACCAAATAGACTTTGTCTCCGACAACTGCTGCATAGAAGTTTGTATCGTACTCATAATACTCTGCAGTTGTCTCATTGCCATCGGTATCTTTGAATACGAAGGTATATGCCGGATTACCTTCCGGAGTGTATTTTTCGGTAAGGCGCTGCTGCGCAGTCATATTGATGAGTTTATTGTAGAATGTTGTAAAGGTTGTATCATCCAGATCTACGCCATCAAGTTTGTAGGAAACCATTGTTGTTTCTTCTGCATCCTCATCATCGCTGTCTTTGGATGTTTCTCTTGTCACAGTTACTGTATGATCACCATCTGATGATTTTACTTCCAGGGAATCCAGACTGTTGACAGAGAGGTAATTTACAGAAAGACTGTAGAAATCAGAAGCCTTGCTGTCCAGGATATCTGTCAGGGAGTCTTTCGTGATCGTGTAGACTTCTTTGCTGTCATCTGCTTTCACATAACGGTCATCTCCTGTTTCATCACCGACATAGATGGTAATCTCTTTCTCTACTGTTTTTGTTTCTGTATCCTCAGAGTCTGTATCTGTCCCTTCTGCATCCGTGTCTTCTGATGCCTCATCGGCATCTGTAGTATCGGTATTCTCTGAATCCGCATCTCCTGATGTTGTATCAGAATCTTCATCTGCTGTAGTCTCGGAATCTGCATCTTCCGCTTCCTCAGAATCATCCTCCTCTACCGCTTCTTCCTCCGTATATTTCGCAGTGATCACTGCATACGGATCATCAAATCCATATTTGGAATCATCTGTGCAGTTATAATCCACAAAGCTGTCATATGCCAGTGAACCGATTGCTGATGTCACCGTTCCGGCCTTATCGGTATCTGCTTTTTCGGATGTCTTTCCATCTGACACATTCCAGAAGAGATTATCCGGATCCTGGGTCAGTTCATAGCCATCTTCTTTATCAACTTTAACCTCTGTGATCGTTGAGGAAGTTACAGATGGGAACGTTCCGCTCTCTGCAAAGTCATACAGAGTTCCCATAAATGGCTCCACTGCAGAGCTGTCTACCAGATATACATTCTTGTCATCATCGCTTTTCTTCACATAATACTGGCTGGTGGATTCATTCTCCATACCGATCTGAAGTACTGTATCTCCGTCATCTGTCGTAAGTTTGATCTCATTCTGTGGAGAATCCAGATCATATTCACTTAAATCCTCCACATCAGAGATTTCCTGTGCAGCAGAGAGGGATGCGATCCCTCCCACTGCAGTATTTACAGTATCCTGATCCACCGGGAAATCCGCATCGCTTTTTTCCGACCAGGCGTCGTCTTTTTTGTCAAATTCTACATTGTCCTGTCCTGCTGTGAATGCAACCGAAGTAATATCATCTGTAGACAGGCTGGTCAGTTCAACACTTGTGTCCTCTTCCTCAGATTCTTTCTTTTCCTGAGAAGAAACATAAGAATTTACGCCCACATAAGCTCCGGACACCACGCCAAGTGCAACTACAGCAGAGACAAATTTTACTGTCTTTTTTTTCATTATGCTTTTCTCCTTTTCAGCCATACGCCGAAGCCGATCACCAGAAATGCAACCGGAATCAGACCCATGATAATGATCTTCCAGAAACTTGCATCATAGGCAGTCAGAGTCAGGTAAGAAACCTGGAGGTCTTTTGCCGAAACAGAAATCGTAGAAGTTTCATCGGAGCTACACATCCAGCTTAAGGATTCCATGATCATCTGCTCATTTCCACCGGATACCATCTGATTGATCTGGCTGTCCATCAGATTGGAGGAAGCATAATAAACGATCTGTGTTTCTTTGTCATCATCCAGAGATTCTGTGATGCTTACACCTAGGTCAAATGCTCCCTTGATATCGTCATCTGTTTCCTCAATGCTTCCACTGTTTACATCCACCTTGGAATATGCACTGTCTGATGTAGTAAGAAGACTCTCTATCGTTACCGTATCTCTCACATCATCTGTTTTCTGGATACCCTGTGCTGTAGGCATCAGCACATAATATCCCTTGGAAGCAAAATCTGTGATCGCATCTGTGCTGTTAACTGTCGGAACCAGATAATATGGCATCTGTGCGTAATGCTGGGAATCTCCCTCAATCACGATTCCCTCTGTTCTCTCTACGCCGTAATTTGCAAGTACAGCGTCAAAGTTTGTCATGGATTCTTCCGTATAATCAGAGAAGATCATAGCCTTGCCGCCGTTTTCCAGATACTCGATGATCGCATCTTTTTCTGTCTCGGAAATATCACTTGTCGGTGCGTTGATCAGCAGGCAGGCTGCATCATCCGGCACGCTCTCTTCTGTCAGAAGATTCAGGGACTGGATATCGATATTCGCTTTCTCGATATCTTCTTTTAAGGTAGAATCGAGTTCCTTCTCTCCATGTCCGTCGAGTGTGTACAGGATCGGAAGATTTTCGGATGTTACATAAGAGATCGCGCTGTCGATCTGTCCTTCGCCGTCGAATCCTGTTGTTGTATAACTGTAAGTGTTATAGTCCATGGAGGACTGGTAGATCGTATCGTAAGATACGACTTTGCTTCTGTCACCGCATACAACGATCAGGCTGTTTGCAGAAACATCATCACTTGTATACTGAGAAGTAAATTTCGGATTTACAACAGGGTCTTTTGTCTCAACTTTAATATGCGAAGATTCTTCCGCATATTTTTCCAGAAGTCTCTTTAATGTCTCATCCTCAGAACCACTCTGGACAACCTGATAGATCGTGATATCCTTGTCCAGCTTCTTGAGATAAGCTTTCGTCTCATCGCCGATACTATAAAGCTTCTGTGAGCTTACATCAAACTCTGTATATTTGGATGGCAGAGATCCGACGATCATATTGATCACAATTACGATCACAATAAAAATCGCACTGATCACAACACTATAGGAACCGTTTTTCAGATATTTTCCATTCATGGATTCTTTAATCCTCTGCTTTAACGGCTTCTTTTCTTTCTTGTTCTGCCCGTCTTTTTTGTTAAACTTTTCCTTCAGTTTCATCTTTCTCGCCTCCTTAATTCCAACGTCTCTTCGCAATAGACTGTACGGTCAGGAAAAGACAAACTGCGATCACTGACACGAAATACAGGATTCCCTTGATGTCAAAGATCGAATTGGCAAAGTTATCAAAATGGCTGCTCAGGTTAACGATATTCAGAACCTTCTGGATCCCGCCTGAGAAGAAAGAAGAATTTACCACATATATAATCGCAAGAATGATCTCTCCGATCACACATACTGCTGCCGAGATCAGCAGATTCTTGATCATCGTATAAATGATCAGAGCTGCCGCAAGGATCAGAAGTCCAAATGTAATGCAGGTAGACAGAGCTCCCTCTGAAAAGAATGAGGAAATTCCGTTCATCATATAAAATGCAAATAGAAATACAAAGGTAAGAACTGCTGCAATAACCTGACTCTCAGTCAGGGAAGATACAAATACACCAATTGCAAGGTTTGCACAGCCAAGCAGAAAAAATCCCAGAATACCTGTATAGGCTCCTGCAAAAGAAACTGTTCCGAATTTTGACATCAGAAGTGGGTAAAAGCACATGATGACCATCGGAATCGCAAAGATCGTTACCAGTGCAAGATATTTACCAAGAACGATCTGGCCGACAGAAACCGGCGCTGTCAGAAGCAGCTGGTCTGTCTTCTGTTTCCGTTCTTCTGCAAGAACTCTCATGGTCAGAATTGGAACGCTGATCAGAAATACAAAGGTCAGCGCACTTAACGTATATTCAAATTTCGGATAAGCTGCTGCCAGCTGATAGGCCGAAAAATAAATACCTGTAAGAAGCAGGATAAAGAAAATAAACAAATATCCTACCATAGATGTGAGATAACTTCTCAGCTCTCTCTTATATACTGCTGTCATTTCGTTTCTCCCTCCTTCTCCGGTTCCTCAGGTTTTTTCTTCTTGTCATCTTCGGTCAGCTCCAGGAAGATCTCTTCGAGGGATACTTTCTTGGACTGCATTTCAAGGATCGGATAATGATGTTCTGCCATCTTAAAGAAAACTTCCTCACGGATATCTGTACTTTCTTCTGTGGAAAGTTTCACTTCCCAGCCTTCCTGATCCTTGGCTGCGTTGATCGCGATCTCCTTGATCCCCTCGATCTCTCCAAGCAGAATACGGATCTTGTCCTTATCTCCTTTGACAAGAAGTGACAGATTGTTGGAACCCTGCGCGAGTTTCCCCAGGTTATCCGGCGTATCGCTGGCAACCAGTTTGCCATGAGAAATGATCAATACATAATCACATACTGCACTTACCTCAGAAAGAATATGAGAACTCAGGATAACGGTATGTTTCTTTTTAAGGCTCTTGATCAGATCGCGGATCTCTATGATCTGCTTCGGGTCAAGTCCTACTGTCGGCTCATCCAGGATGATAACTTCCGGATATCCTAGGATCGCCTGTGCAAGTCCAACTCTCTGTCTGTAACCTTTGGACAGATTTTTGATCAGGCGGTTACGCATATCTGAGATCTTGACCATCTCCATGACTTCTTCAACCATGGATTTCTTTTCGTTTTTTGGGATTTTTTTGAGATCAGCGGCGAAATTCATATATTCGAGCACTGTCATATCGAAATAAAGAGGCGGAATTTCCGGCAGATAACCGATACATTTCTTTGCCTGTTCCGGTTCTTCCAGTATGTCATGACCGTCAATGGTTACCGTTCCTTCCGTAGATGCTATATAACCGGTAATCATGTTCATAGTCGTTGATTTACCAGCTCCGTTCGGCCCGAGAAAGCCGTAGATTTTTCCCTTCTCTATCTTAAAAGAAAGGTGGTCAACTGCTGTATGGTCGCCATAACGTTTGACCAAATTGTTTACTTCAATCACAAAATTCTCCTCCTTTTCTTTACAAACAGAAGATGCTTCCGGGCGAAACAGAGATAGGGGGGTACCCGGAAACATCTTTTATTACAGAGCGGATCTTACATCCGCTCCTTGAAATATTCTATGAGAAAGTTGTGATAAAAATTGGATAAATCTGTGAGGATTCTGTGAAAAGGAATTTGAGAAATTCAGGATAATTTATGACAAAGGTTCTTTAAGCGGAGTACCCGCTTTGCGTGGATAACGTCCCGGGGTCGCTTTGACCTTCTCGATCACAACGAGGGAGCGCTGGATCTCTGAATCCGGAAGCTGGAAATAGACAACATCCTGGATCCTGCCGCCGAGGATCTTGACTGCTTTCTGTGCCTGCTCTACTTCTTCCTGTACAGTACCTGATTTATAGGAAATAAAAAATCCACCTGTCTTCACATATGGAAGACAGTATTCTGATAAAGTTGCCAGATTGGATACCGCACGGGAAACACAGAGATCATAAGTTTCGCGGTATGCTTTGTTTTTGGCAAATTCTTCGGCTCTGCCGTGGATCGCAGTGATATTCTCCAGTTTCAGAAGCTGGAAAGTCTCCTCAAGGAAGTTCACTCTTTTTTTGAGAGAATCCAGAAGGCAGGCTTCCAGATGCGGGAACGCGATCTTGAGCGGAACGCCCGGAAAACCTGCACCTGTTCCGATATCCATGATCCTGTTTACCTTGCTCATATCCACTGCTTTTACGCAGGCAAGGCTGTCCAGGAAGTGCTTTACCAGCACTTCCTGAAATTCTGTGATACCGGTCAGGTTCATGACTTTATTTTTTTCTACAAGATATTCGTAAAAATCTGTAAACTGCTTTTTCTGGACTTCATCGAGAGTGATGCCAAGTTCCTGGCAGCCTTCTTCCAGTATTGTTAAATCATATGCCATTGATCTGCTCCTTCTTTATGCATTTCGTCTGTACTGTTCCAGATATACAAGAAGCACAGAGATATCTGCCGGAGATACGCCGGAAATTCTGGACGCCTGTCCGATAGATACCGGGCGGTATTCTTCCAGTTTCTGTCTTGCTTCAATACGGAGGCTTCCGACTTTTTCATAATCCAAGTCCTCCGGGATCTTCTTTGCTTCCAGTTTCTTGAACTGTTCTACCTGTTTCATCTGACGCTTGATGTAGCCTTCGTATTTCAGATTGATCTCAACCTGTTCTTTTACGTCCCATGGAAGTTCCGGACGTTCTTTGTCGATCGGCGCAAGGTCTTCATAAGTGAGTTCCGGTCTGCGAATCAGTTCTGCGATGGTTGTTCCGGATTTCAGAAGAGTGCTTCCTTTTTCTTCAAGGAGCTTCTGCACTTCCGGATTTCCTCCGATCGTCGCATGTTCTGTTCGCTCAATTTCTCTTGCGATCGCTGCTTCTTTTTCAAGAAGTTTCTGATAAGTCTCCTCGTCGATCAGACCGACCTGATAACCTTTCTTGCGGAGACGTAAATCTGCATTATCCTGTCTGAGAAGCAGACGGTATTCTGCACGGCTTGTCATCATACGATATGGTTCGTGGTTTTCTTTCGTAACAAGGTCATCGATCAGAACGCCGATATATGCCTCGGAACGGTCAAGGATCAGCTGTTCCTGTCCCTTAACTTCCATAGCCGCATTGATTCCAGCGATCAGTCCCTGTGCAGCTGCTTCTTCATATCCTGAGCTTCCGTTGAACTGTCCGCCGCTGAAAAGTCCCTTGATCTTCTTGAATTCCAGTGTCGGATAAAGCTGCCGCGGATTGATGCAGTCATACTCGATCGCATAGGCGTTCTTTACGATCTTTGCATGCTCCAGTCCCGGTACGGAGTGGTACATCTCATCCTGAACATCTTCAGGAAGGGAGCTTGACATTCCACCGACATACATCTCGTTTGTATAAAGTCCTTCTGGCTCGATAAATACCTGATGGCGTTTCTTATCAGCAAATCTTACTACTTTGTCCTCGATGGACGGGCAGTATCTCGGTCCTGTTCCCTCGATCATTCCGGAATACAGAGGGGAACGGTCAAGGTTTGCACGAATGATCTCGTGTGTTTTTTCGTTTGTGTAGGTAAGCCAGCAGGATTTTTGCTCGATCTGCACGCTTTCCGGGTCTGTGAAAAAAGAGAACGGTACAACTCTCTTATCACCAAACTGTTCTTCCATCTTGGAATAGTCGATGGTATTTCCTGCGATTCGTGCCGGTGTTCCTGTCTTGAAACGGAACATTTCGATTCCAAGTTCCTTGAGTGAATCCGTCAGATAGTTTGCCGCCTGCAGTCCGTTCGGACCTGTATAGTTGCTGACATCACCATAAATACAGCGTGCCTTGAGGTAAGTTCCTGTGCAGAGTACGACCGCCTGGCAGTGATAAACTGCACCTGAATATAATTTTACACCTGTGATCTTTCCATCTTCTACAAGAAGTTTGGTTACTTCTCCCTGTTTGATCGTAAGGTTTGACTGGTTTTCCAGAGTCTTACGCATCTCTGTGCTGTATGCCTGTTTGTCTGCCTGCGCTCTGAGTGAGTGAACTGCAGGTCCCTTGGACTGGTTCAGCATTTTGGACTGAATAAAAGTCTTGTCAATATTTTTGCCCATTTCCCCGCCGAGTGCATCCAGCTCTCTTACCAGATGTCCCTTGGAGCTGCCTCCTACGTTCGGGTTACACGGCATCAGTGCGATACTGTCCACACTGACTGTAAACATTACGGTATCAAGTCCCAGTCTTGCACAGGCAAGAGCTGCTTCACATCCTGCATGACCGGCTCCAACTACAACGATATCACAGTTTTTCTCCAGTCTTCTGTCCTCCATTTTTATCTTCCCTTCTTTTCTAAATTGCGTTTATTTTCCTGTACAGAATTTACTGAAGATCTCATTGACCAGATCCTCCCCTACGGATTCTCCCACGATCCTTCCGAGGCTTTCGTAGGCATTCATAAGGTCGATGGAAAAGAAATCTTCTGCCATTCCCATATCAATACTGTTCTTCACAAGTTCCAGGCTTTCTTTCGCTTCTTCCAGTGCAGCTTTGTGTCTTGCATTTGTGATGTATACTTCATCATTAAAAGAAAGTTCTCCCTGGAAAAACATGTTCTTGATCTCATCTTCCAGTTTACGGATCCCTGTTTCTTCCACTACAGAAACAGGGATCACCGGACTTCCGGTACGCTGCTTTATTTTCTCCATATCTACGACCGGCTCAAGGTCTGTCTTGTTGTAGATCACGATGCTTTTTCTTCCGGAAAGTAATTCTATGATCTCTTCATCGTTTTCGTCAAGTGGTCTGGATGAATCTACAACATACAGGATAAGGTCTGCGTCCTCTGCCATCTGTTTGGCTTTGCCGACTCCGATCTTTTCCACTACATCCTCGGTTTCGCGGATTCCTGCGGTATCGATCACGCGAAGTGTAATTCCGTTCAGAGAAATGTATTCCTCCAGGATATCCCTCGTTGTGCCTTCGATCTCTGTGACGATCGCGCGGTCTTCGCCTACCAGGAAATTGAGGAGGGAAGATTTGCCGGCATTTGGTTTACCGAGGATAACTGTCTTGATCCCCTCCTGGATCATTCTTCCGTCGTCGGCAGTTTTCAACAGGTCCTGGATCTCTTTGGTCTCTTTATCCACAATGACTCTTAATTCCTGTGGATAGCCGGTGAGATCGTAGTGCTCCGGATCATCCAGGGCAGATTCTATATATGCGATCTGGTAGAGCAGTCTGCTCCGGATCTCTTTTACGGCACGCTGTACGGAGCCTTTGAGCTGTTCTACGGAGCTCTTGAGTGCCATGGAGTTTTTGGCCTGAATGACATCCATGACAGCCTCCGCCTGCGACAGATCCAGCCTTCCGTTTAAGAAAGCTCTCTTTGTAAATTCTCCTGGTTCTGCGATCACGGCTCCGTTTTTGAGCACGGTTTCCAGAACCTTCTTCATGGCATAGACTCCGCCATGACAATCTATTTCTACGGTGTCCTCACCAGTATAAGTGTGAGGTCCTCTCATGATCATAACCAGAACTTCATCAACCACATCTTCTCCATCATAGATGAAACCGTAATGGATCGTGTGGCTCTGTACTTCCCTGATATTTTTCTTTCCGTTTTTGGAACGATAGATCCGGGAAATCACATCCATTGCTTCATCTCCGCTGATACGGACGATCCCGATTCCGGACGCACTCATAGCAGTTGAGATCGCAGCGATCGTTTTTTCCATAATTCCTCCTTATAAAAAAAATGTTATCCCAGAAGAAAGCACACGCCAATCACGTGTTATTCACGCTTTCACCTAGAATAACATTTTATATTTCAGTTGTGAACTGTTTTCACTGCTGATTTAATGTTACTGTTCACTTCTTTCACAGTAACTTGGTCAAAATCCATTCCAAATCACCTACGGTGATGGGATTTTGCCCTGTATGTCTCGGGATTTTGCCATATTCATGGCAAAACACCTCGCGGGATACTACCTGTGAGCAGTAACACTTTAGTATCTCTTTAATTTGACAACTACGTGACGGTATGGTTCTTCACCTTCACTTACTGTCTCTACGAATTTATTTCCCTGAAGTGCAGAATGGATGATTCTTCTCTCGTAAGGATTCATTGGCTCGAGAACTACAGATTTTCTTGTTTTCTTGACCTTGTAGGCGATTCCCCTTGCCAGGTTCTCGAGAGTTTCTTTTCTGCGTCTTCTGTAATCCTCTGTATCGAGTTTTACTCTGATATAGTCGGATTTGCCTTTGTTTACAACGAGGCTTGTAAGGTACTGGAGAGAATCAAGTGTCTGTCCTCTCTTACCGATCAGGATTCCCATATCCTGGCCTTCAAAATCGACTTCCAGACAGCCATCTGTTGTGTTATATTTGGATGTGATCTGGACTTCTCCGAGATCCATGGATGCAAATACATCATGAAGGAAAACAGATGCTCTCTCTTCGATCTCTTTGATCTCTGCCGGATCAGTGATGATCTCGATCGGCTTGGATACTCTTACCGGTTTTTCTTTGGCCGGTTTCAGCTCCCTTACTGGTTTCTCTTTGTAAACTCTTTCTTTCGGCTGTTTCTCTCTGACCGGTTTTGCAGGTTTTTCTTCTCTCGCTGCCTCTGGCTTTACTTCTTGTTTATTAGAAGTTCTGGCAGGTGCCTTTGGTGCCGGCTTCGGTGAAGATTTCTTCTGTTCCGGTTTCGGCTCGTCCTTGAATGCATCCAGTTTGACAGAAGCTACGATTTCCTCGAGTTCCTTTTCTTCTGAATGATCCTCTACTTTGCGAGCTTTAATGATCGCAGGCTTACTTCCAATTCCGAAAAATCCGGAACTTCCTTCGCTGATTACCTGAATGTCAAGCTGATCACTGGTCACGCCCAGTTCAATACATGCTTTTGTGATTGCTTCATTTTTGGTTTTTGCTGAAAACTGCATATATTCATTCATGATAAAACCCCGACCTTCCCTCTCTATTTCTTCTTGTTTTTCTCATCAAAAGCTTTGACCATATTTGCTTTTGCGGTAATGCTGCCTTCTTTTGCATGGGAAGCATTCTGGTAAGCTTCTTCTACTTTCTTCGCACGGTTTGCTTCATCAGAACCGCTCATACCTTTGTCGATCTTGTTGATATTCTTTACGCTCTGATGTGCCTGGTTTGTGATCTTCTGCGGCGGAAGTCCTTCTTTTGCACGTTTGGCTTCCATCTTCTTCATATTCTCGTTTACGAGATCATCAATGTTCATCTTGTTCAGGTGACGGTTGATGAGAAGCTGCTGGATACTTCTTACTACGGCACTTGCGATCCAGTAAATACCAAGACCTACCGGGAATGTGAAACAGAAAAATGCAGACATAAGCGGCATTACTGTATTCATAGTCTTCATGGAGCTTGCCATTGCATTATTCTCGCCACCGCCCTGTGTTGCTGCCTGTGGCATAAGCTTCAGGTTGAGCATCTGTGTTGCCCATGACAGAACCGGAATTGCAAGAGCTGCAATGATCAGGATCAGGGATCCTGTTTTGATATAGCTCAGCGGCTGGTCTGCGATGTTGAGCACACCAAAAGTCTGCATCTTCTGGATCTCGGAAGCAGTTTTGCTGATCTGATCTGAGAATCCGGAGAACTGACTGATATCCTGTAAGGATTTCCACTGGGATGGAGACAGAGCATACAGGAAATCTACGATAGAATCTGCATTATCTGTGACCTGTCTTACTCGTGTCATCTTGTTGTCTGTGATAAAGTTATTGACGATATCTGCAAATCCATCTACTGCAAGGATCTGTGTGCAGACACCATTGAACACATTATATACACTGCTTACATAAGCAGGGATATTCTGGATTACCTGATACAGAGCATACAGGATTGGGAGCTGGATAGCGAGCTGAACACAGCTTCCTGTAGGGGATACACCGTATTTCTGATATACCGCCTGGGTTTCCTCCTGCATCTTCATCATTGAATCCTGATCTTTTTTACCCTGATATTTCTTCTGGATTTTCTGGATCTCCGGCTGCATGATCGCACTCAGCTTAGAGAATTTCTGCTGTTTGATCTGCAGAGGAGTCATAAAAAGATAGATCAGAATACTGAAAATAATAATACAAAGGCCAAGGTTCTGAATTCCAACCATATCCAGCACTTTGTAGATACCGTTCATGATCCAGCCCATCACGATTGCGACCTGGCCGATGATCGGGGTACCACTTTTAGTAGCCAAAATCATACTTTCCAATTTACTTGTTCCTCCTGGATGATCTTATGGAACAACTTCATGATTGATCCATTTACCTTTATGGTACGGGATCATATCCCCCATGAGAAAAAGGATTACAACGTAATATTCTCCATATTGCCAGTAATCCTCCCCTGATTGCACCATATTTTTCGATTGCTTCCAAACCATATTGAGAACATGTGGGAATATAAGGACATTTAGTTCTCTTCATCGGTGATATATATTTCTGATAGAGACGAATCATTTTAATAAGAAGTTTCTTCATCAGTATGAACCTCTTCTATGATCTGATGTTTCCCTGCCAGATGCATGAAAGCACTCTCTATCTCCTGATAGCTCCTGCCCTTCGCTGCTGGTCTGGCAATTACAACAATATCAAGATTTCTCCTGAAAAGTTCTTCATTCAGACGATAGCTCTCTCTTACCAGTCTGGTGAGCCTGTGGCGAACCACACTATTCCCTACTTTTTTACTTACTGATATTCCCAGACGATTCTTCATGTACTGATTATCCAGTACGTACATCACCAGATACCGATTTGCTTTTGATGTTCCATGTCTGTATACCTGCTGAAAATCTTTGTTTTTCTTTAAGGACTCTGAATATTTCATCGAATCCCCTTTCTTTATTATAGAAGAAAAGACCACATAACTGCGGTCTTATATCTTAGGCTGATAACTGCTTTCTTCCTTTTAATCTTCTGGCTGCTAATACTTTACGGCCGCCCTTTGTGCTCATACGAGCTCTGAAACCATGAACTTTCGCTCTAGATCTTTTCTTTGGCTGAAATGTCATTTTCATAGGTAAAGCACCTCCTTTATCTATTATCCCTATTCATACTATTATCATAGAACATCGTTTTAATTATATTCATTCTGCACCCGTTCGTCAAGCAAAAATTCACAAAAAATCCAATAAAATTAAGTGTTTCCGACACTTTCAAAATAACCCACACTCAATTGTGGAAATATCTGGTTTACGTAAAGTTATCCACTTTTTGTGGATAACTTGTGGATAACTTAAACTTTTTCGGCTGTTTTATCCTCACATACCCCCATATTTTTACACATATTCCTAAAAAAATCCTTTATTTTACAGCATTCTCTCTGTGGACAAAGTTATACACATTCCACAGGGGTAAGTATCCGCCTGTACGGATGTTATGTAAACTTATAGGGGATTATCCACACTTTCCAACTTATGCACATGTGGATAAAGTGGATAACTTGTGGACAACACCCGATTTTAACCACACAAACCATTTTTTCAGGGGATAATTTTACACAAATAATGATTGATTAACCACTGGATTTATTATAATATATAAAAGGATATCTATGTCCAATTGACCAATTGTAACTGTGAAAGTACTGAACAGTTACGAATAATTTACACACATTCAAAGGAACCAGGAGTTTGAAATATGGATAAAGTTATAGAAAAATGGGATGAAATTCTTCAGACAGTCAAACGTGACTACAATATCAGCGACGTAGCCTTCAATACATGGCTCAAACCGCTCGAAGTCTACGATGTGACTGACAATGTCATCACAATTTTAGTCCCATCTGAACAGGTAGTTCTGATAAACCTTCTTAATAAAAAGTACAAACTTCTTCTCCAGGTTACCATCTGCGAACTGACTGGAATAAGTGAGTGCGATGTCAAATTCATATCTCCTGATGAAGCACCTCAGAAAGATGTTCCTTCTTATGATAATGCAGCACCTGCAATGTCAGATATCGAACGTCGCTGTGAAGATGCACATTTGAATCCGAAATACATTTTTGATACTTTCATTGTCGGAAATAATAACAAATTTGCTCAGGCCGCAGCCCTTGCTGTTGCAGAATCCCCGGGAGATACCTATAATCCGCTGTTTATCTACGGAGGTGCAGGACTTGGCAAGACTCATCTGATGCATTCCATCGCTCATTATATTATTGAACATGATGAAAACAGCAAAGTTTTGTATGTAACCAGTGAAGAATTCACAAATGAACTGATCGAAACGATCCGAAACGGAAATAACTCCGCAATGTCCAAATTCCGTGAAAAATACAGGAATATTGATGTTCTTCTGGTCGATGATATTCAGTTTATTATAGGAAAGGAATCCACACAGGAGGAATTTTTCCACACTTTCAACAGTCTGCACAGTGCCAAGAAACAGATCATCATTTCTTCAGATAAACCACCGAAAGATATGGAAATTTTGGAAGAACGCTTCCGTTCAAGATTCGAATGGGGTCTGATCGCAGATATTACCTTACCTGATTACGAGACCCGAATGGCAATTCTCCACAAAAAAGAAGAGCTCGAAGGCTACAATATCAGCGAAGAAGTCATTAATTACATTGCAACAAACATCAAATCCAATATCCGTGAGCTGGAAGGTGCCTTTAATAAGGTAATGGCAAGTTCCAAACTGGAGAAAAAGGAAGTAACCCTTGAACTTGCCGAGCAGGCACTCAAGGATATCATCTCCCCAAATGAGCAAAAAGTTATCACTCCGGATTATATTATTTCCGTTGTTGCAGAACACTATCATGTAACTGTAGCGGAACTCTGCGGAAACAAGCGTAGTTCCAAGATCGTCATGCCAAGACAGATCGCCATGTATCTCTGCCGTGAGATCATTGACACTTCTCTCAAGACGATCGGCAAAAATCTTGGTAACCGTGATCACACTACAATTATGCACGGAATTGAGAAAATCGAAAAAGAATTAGCAACAAATGATAACCTCAAAAACTCCATCGCTACCTTGAAGAAAAAAATTAATCCACAGGGTTAAGTGACTTATCCACACCCACTTTCAAAGTTATCTGGTAGTTTTACACGTAGTTATACAGTCCTCAAAACCTTTATTTTCAAGGTTTGAAAGACTTTTACACATAATCCCCATCCCCTAAGGCGGCTACGGCGGATATCTATATATTTATATATTTATAAAAGCAATTTTCAAACACGAAGGGAGTTATACACATGAAGATTATCTGTCCCAAAAATAATCTATTAAAAAGCGTAAATATTTCTTTGAAAGCTGTTCCTTCTAAAACAACCATGCCAATCCTTGAATGTATCCTTATGGATGCAACCACAAACCAGATCAAATTTACAACAAATGATATGGAATTGGGCATTGAAACAATCGTAGATGGACAAATCGAAGAAAAAGGAATGGTTGCACTTGATGCCAAAATCTTTTATGAAATCATCAGAAGACTTCCGGACAGTGATGTAACTATCAAAACTGACAACAACTATGTAGCAACGATCACCTGTGAAAAAGCCAAGTTTACAATTCCTGGCAAAGCAGGCGAAGATTTTGCATACCTTCCTGTTATCGAAAAAGACGAAGCACTGACCCTTTCTCAGTTTACTTTGAAAGAGATGATCCGTCAGACTATTTTTTCTATTGCAGTCAATGAAAACAACCGTTTGATGACTGGTGAATTGTTCGAAATCAAAGATAATTGTCTGAAGATTGTTTCTCTGGATGGACACCGTATTTCCATCAGAAAAATGCCATTGAAGCGAAATTATTCAGATCGCAAGATTGTCGTTCCAGGAAAGACACTCAGCGAGATCAGCAAAATCCTCTCTGGAGAAATTGACGATCAGGTTAGTATATATTTCACAAAAAACCACATTTTATTTGAATTTGATCGGACAATTGTGGTATCCAGACTGATTGAGGGAGAATATTTCCGAATTGATCAGATGCTTTCCAGTGATTACGATACAAAGATCAGTGTAAACAAGAAAGAATTCCTGAACTGTATTGACCGTGCAACACTTCTTGTAAGAGAAGGAGATAAGAAACCGATCGTAATTGAGATCAGTGATGGTAAGATGGAGCTGAAGATTGATTCTTCTATGGGATCTATGGATGAAGAGATCGACATTGAAAAAGAGGGTAAAGATATTCTTATCGGATTCAACCCGAAATTCCTGATCGATGCTTTGAAAGTTATTGATGATGAGACGATCCACATGTATCTGATGAATCCAAAAGCACCATGCTTCATCAGAGATGACGAAGAAACATATACTTATCTGATCTTACCAGTTAACATCAGTCAGAATCAGGCCAGATAAGGAGGAGGATTATTTTGGAAATTACGATCAGAGATGAATTTATCAAACTTGGACAGGCTTTGAAACTCGCCGGAGTTGTAGAGGACGGTGTTCAGGCAAAATATGAAATTCAGGATGGAAATGTAAAAGTAAATGGTGAAGTAGATCAGCGGCGTGGACGCAAAGTATACGTTGGTGATGTGATCACTTTTGAAGGTCAGGAAATCAAAGTTATAAAATAATTATGTATATTGAATCTGTACAACTTCAGAATTTTAGAAATTACCGTGAATTGCAGCTTGATTTTGACAAAGGTACAAATATTTTTTACGGAGATAATGCACAGGGAAAAACCAATATCCTGGAATCTGTCTATATCTGTGGAACGACAAAGTCCCACAAGGGCAGCAAGGATAAAGAACTGATACGGTTTGGGGAGGAAGAATCCCACATCCGCATGATGATCAAAAAAGACGGACTTTCCTACAAGATCGACATGCATCTTCGCAAAAACAAGGCAAAGGGAGTTGCAATTAACGGTCTTCCGATAAAAAAGGCAAGAGAACTGTTTGGAATCGTGAATCTTGTCTTTTTTTCACCGGAAGATTTAAATATTATCAAGAATGGTCCGGGGGAAAGACGCAGGTTTATGGACCTTGAACTCTGCCAGCTGGATCAGATCTATCTTACAGATCTGGCTGGATATAATCATATCGTGAACCAGAGAAATAAACTTCTCAAAGATATGTATCATAATCCGGCACTTAAGGATACGCTTGAAATATGGGATCTGCAGATGCTCCAGTACGGGCAGAAAGTCATCAGCAAAAGAAAAGAGTTCGTAAAAGATCTGAATACAGTCATAAAGGAAATCCACAGCAACCTGACAGGGGGAGAGGAACATATTGAAGTACTCTATGAGCCCAGTACGGAGGCTGAATTTTTTGAGGAAACGCTCAAAAAGAACAGAGACAGAGATATCCGGATGAAGATGACTTCCTCCGGACCTCACAGGGATGATCTTTGTTTTATGGTAAACGGGGTGGATATACGAAAGTTTGGCTCACAGGGGCAGCAGAGGACCGCAGCATTATCTTTGAAACTTTCAGAAATTTATCTTGTAAAAGAAAAGATCAAGGATACGCCGGTACTTTTGCTGGATGATGTACTTTCAGAGTTGGACAGCAACCGTCAGACCTATCTTCTTGACTGTATCCATGATATACAGACTCTGATCACCTGTACTGGACTGGATGATTTTGTAAGTCATCAGTTTCACCTGAACAAAGTTTTCAAAGTTGTCAAAGGAGAAGTGTTTGAGCCTGTTTAAAACAGAGTTCTATGGATAAAAAGAAAACGTAAGAAACAGTTTTGACAAGGATATTAGTGTATGTTACACTGTTCATAATCTTGGAAAGTTGGTGAATATATTGGACAAAGAGGAATTTCGGATCAAACTTGAAGAAATTAACCGCCTTGTAGAGAAGAAGAACTACAAGGATGCCATGGAAGTTGTAGACAGTATTGACTGGCGTCGTGTGAAGAATGTTCGTACCCTTTGTGTTGTTGGTGAGATCTATGCAGCAAACAAGCGGTATGACGACAGCAGGGAGATTTTCCTTCTGGCTTATCACAGAGCTCCTATTGGCAGAAATATTTTGTATCGATTAATCGAAGTATCCCTCAAGATGAAGGATATTGATGAGGCAATGGAATATTATGATGAATTCCTGGAAGTTGCCCCTAATGACAGTACACAGTATGTATTAAAATATAAAATCCGCAAAGCAGAACAGGCTCCGCTCGAAGAGCAGATCAGAATTCTCGAGGATTACAAAGAGAAAGAATTCACAGAGAGATGGTCATACGAGCTGGCTAAATTATATTATCAGAATGGAGATACCAAGAAATGCCTGGATCTCTGTGATGAAATGGTTCTCTGGTTCAGTGATGGTAAGTATGTCATGAAAGCCCTGGATCTTAAGAGTCGTATGGGAATGCTGAGTGGTAAAGAAAAAGAAAAATACGATAAACAGTTTATTCCGAATCTCAAGACAGTGGAGGATTCCGCTGAGAATAAAGAAGAGGTTCAGGATGGAGAAGCGAAAGAACCACGGGCAGAAGCAGCACCGGCAGCAGATGATGATGCACCTGTGATCGACAGCGTAGATATTGATGAGCGTGATGTTAATGGAGCAGAAAGCCTTCAGGAAAAAATCTCCAAGGGAATCCGCGATATCTTTACAGGAAAGAAAAAAGAATCCGAAGAGGAATTTATGAAGGAAGAGGAGGAAGCACCTGCTGAGGAGGTTCCGGAAGAAATGATCAAGGATATTTCTTCAGAAGCAGAACCGACAAATGTACCGGAACTTGAACCGGAAGATGCAGTGATCCCGCCTCCGGCAACACCTGGAACTTCTATTTTCAGCACGATCGAGGAGAAGATAGAAGAAGTTACAAATCAGGAGATCAAGGATGAACAGGAAGAGACACCGGAAGAAGTAACTGAGGAAGTCAGTGAAGAAGAACTTCCGGATGTAGTGATCGAATCTGAGGAAACAGATGCTGAAGAAGCAGAGGAGCTTCCGGAAGCTGAAGAAGAACCGGAAATCGAAGAGGTTGAAATTCCAGAAGAAGAAGTGAAACCGCTGGAGACAGAGGATGACTTTGTTGATTCGGCAGAGGAAGAGAAGACAAAACTTCCTGAACTTGAGATCCCGGAAGCAATGAAGAATGTTGGAATGGAAAATCCATTACATACAGAAATTCCGAAAGCACCGGATATCTGTCTTCCGGGAGCAGAAGATTCTGAGGAGACACCTGATTTTGAATTTAATCTGGAAGATACGATTCTTGCAGCAGCAACTGCACAGGGAATTGAAATTCCGGATGAACCGATAGTGAAAGAAGAACCGGTTCAGGAAGTAAATACTGCAGAAGAGGATGCTGAGGATTATATGTCTGAAGAGGATCTTCGCAGTGCAGAAGAAGAATTCCTGAACGGACCTGTCAAGAAGCAGGATTCGGAAGACGAAATTTATGATGATCTGGATTCTTATAAGATGGAAGATGACTCTGATGAAGATTTCGGTGAGGAAGACGGCTACGAAGATGAGGATATCAGTGATCTTGAGGAAGAAGAATTCCTTGCAGATCAGTATGAGGATACTGTAAAAGCAGCCAAGACTCCTGAAAAGAAACCAACTCTCAGAAAATCCGGCAGGAAAGCAAAACAGCAGGAACCGGAAGATGACGACATGGAGCAGCTTCTCTATACTGTTGAGCCGAAACGCAAAGTCAGGGATATCATTCCGAGAGAAAAGAAGATGACCGCAGATGAGGAGAAACTCTTTACCTACTTTGCGAAAGTTCCGGGCTTAAGGGAACAGATCGTGGATGCACTTTATGATGCGCAGATCTGTGCTTCTGACAAGACTTCAAAGACAGGAAATATTATTGTGATGGGTGGCCGTGAGACAGGAAAGACAAGACTGATCTCAGGACTGATCCCGGCGATCTGCAAGGAACTGAACCTGGAGGCATCCAAGGTTGCCTATGTATTTGCGGATCAGATCAATGGCAAGAATGTAGCAGAGATTGTTCGTAAGATGTCAGGCGGTTTCCTGGTTATCGAAAACGCCAATCAGCTGGCAAAAGAAACAGTTAATCAGTTGAATAAGGCAATGGAGTTCCGGACTGACGGACTGATCGTGATCATTGAGGATGAAAAGATCGGAATGCGTAAACTGATCGCAAGATTCCCGAAATTTACATCCAAGTTTACATCTATGATCAATATTCCGGTATTTACCAACGATGAACTTGTTAATTTTGCGAAAATCTACACAAGAGAGAACGGATACACCATCGACCAGATGGCAATGCTGTCGCTGTATAACCTGATCAGCACAAGCCAGAAGGAAGATCAGCCGATGAATATCGGTGCGGTCAAGGACATCATTGACAGTGCGATCGCCAAATCAAGAGGAGGTCTTCGTAAACTGATCTCCAAGAAAAAAGTAAATCAGGATGGATACCTGGTACTTTACGAGAAAGATTTTAATTAGTGAGAGGAGAAAATATGGCCAGACCTTATCTTGGAAATCCTAAATATACCATTGAAGTCCTTCAAAAGTACGGTTTTGTATTCCAGAAAAGGTTTGGTCAGAATTTTCTGATCGATACCCATGTTCTGGAGCGTATCATCGAAGCTTCCGAGATCACCAAAGATGATTTTGTACTGGAGATCGGACCGGGAATCGGAACGATGACACAGTATCTTGCAGAGGCAGCAAGAGAAGTAACAGCAGTTGAGATTGACGATGCACTGATTCCGATCCTTAAGGATACACTTAAGGAATGGGACAATGTAACCGTTCTTCACGGAGATATCCTCAAGACAGATATCCGTAAGATCGCAGATGAGAAGAATCAGGGGCGTCCGATCAAGGTCGTTGCAAATCTGCCATATTACATTACGACACCGATCATTATGGGCTTATTCGAAAGCCATGTTCCAGTAGATTCGATCACGGTAATGGTACAGAAAGAAGTGGCAGACAGAATGCAGACAGGTCCTGGTTCCAAGGATTACGGGGCACTTTCACTGGCTGTACAGTATTATGCAGAACCAAAGATCGTTGCAAATGTACCGCCGAATTGCTTTATGCCGCGGCCGAAGGTTGGAAGTGCGGTGATCCGCCTGACGAGACATCAGAATCCGCCGGTAACAACGCTGGATGAGAAATTAATGTTCCGTCTGATTCGTGCATCTTTTAACCAGAGAAGAAAAACTCTGTCAAACAGTCTTAAGAATTCACAGGAACTGCCGTATTCCAAGGAAGAGGTAGAAGCTGCGATCAAAGAATGTGGACTTCCGTTGAATATCAGAGGGGAAGCACTGACGCTGGAACAGTTTGCCAGACTGTCAGATACATTTTCGAAATTAAATAAATAAGCAAATAAAAAGCATCCGGTGGCTGGTCGGATGCTTTTTATTATTTATTAAATTTAAAAGGAAGGAGAGTTGATAACCATTTCAGGCTATCAACATATGAAAAAGAAAATTATAAAAATAATGTTGGCTGTATTATTTTTATGGTCTTAGTATAGCCAGAAAATATGATGGAATCGTGTTGAACTTATGAAAAAACAGTGAACAAAGGTCAAAAGTTTTATGAATGACAGCCAGATAAAAAATTTTTACAGCATAGCCGAAAAACTGTGGTATAATGGGCTCGCCTGAGAGAAAAAGCATCGAAACAGGTGTGAAATTCAGGCTGATACATGAGAATGCATGAATTCAGGAGGTAATTACAATGAAAATAAACAAAAAAATCAGTGCACTGGTACTTGCAGGGGCTCTTGCATGTACAACACCGGCGATGGTCTACGCACAGGACAGCTCAGATGTGGTTGACCAGGCCGTAGAGATCCTTCAGGATAACGGAGTGGATGAACTTCTGTCCGATCCGGACAAGGTAGTGGATCTGATCGTTCAGGCTAAGGAAATTCTCGGTCAGGTAGATGTAACAAATGATGAGATCGGCTCAGCTCTTGATGTGGCAGCAGAAAGTGCGGGAATTACACTTTCCGATTCTGAGAAACAGACTCTGATCCAGTTATATGATAAATTCAAGAATACAGATCTGGATGAGAACCAGCTGAGAAGTCAGGTAAATAAGGTTTATAACAAGCTGGATGAGCTTGGGATCACCAAAGAAGATGTCAAAGGAATCATTGGCAAACTGGTCGATTTTGCCAGAAGCATCCTTAACTGACCTCACAGGAAAGACACTAGTACGTTTGTGAAAAACACACAGGATAAAAAATAGAGGAGTCAGAAATTTATAGTATATTTGAATAAAAAAAATGAATATACAGAAATAAAATTGTGCAAATATACGGAAACTTCATCGTTTGTTCATAAAAAGTTCATAATCGACTGTTATTATAAGTACAGTTCGAAGAGAACTTCACTAACAGACGTTGTAATGTTCTTCATTACACATAAATTTTTTCATAATAATCGCCCCGGTAAACCACTGCCGGGGCACTCCTCGTTTATTGAGTCCCTTTTTGGGGACTTTTTTTATTTCCTCCTGCATATAAAATATGCTATAATGAGACTAACTATAGTAAAATGATCAAAAGTATAGACGATATAGATAGATTTTTATATGAGAGGAGAATTGCAGATCATGTCTGAGTCAATGAAAGATTATGAAAAAGAACTGGAAGCTTCCATGAAAACGATCGAGGAAGGCGACATTCTCACAGGAACTGTGATCAGTGTGGATGAAAAAGAAGTGATCCTCGATCTTAAATATTATGCAGAAGGTGTGATCCCGGCAGAGAATTTCAGCAGAGAGCCAGGATTTAACCTCAAAGAAAATGTCCAGGAAGGGGACGAGATTCAGGCTACCGTGATCCGTAAAGATGACGGAAATGGAAATATCCTGCTCTCAAGGGTAGAGGCAGTTGATGTCCTTGCATGGGATAAACTTAAGGAATTAAAGGAATCTGGAGAGGTTCTGGATGTTGTAGTAAAAGGAATCACAAACGCAGGCGTTATCGCTTATGTAGAAGGTGTCAGAGGTTTTATCCCGGCATCCAAACTTGCTCTTGGATATGTTGAGGATACAGAGGCATATCTGAACAAACCGATCCAGGTACAGGTCATCGACGTTGATAAAGAAAGTAAGAAACTGATTCTTTCTGCTAAGGAAATTCTCCGTGAGAAGGCAGAAGAAGAACGCAGAAACAAAGTTTCAAACCTTGAGATCGGGCTTATCACCGAGGGAACAGTAGAGAGCCTTCAGCCATATGGTGCATTTGTAGATCTTGGAAACGGACTTTCCGGTCTGGTGCATATTTCTCAGATCTGCGAGAAGAGGATCAAGAAACCGTCAGAGGTTCTTGCTGTAGGAGACAAGGTCAAAGTCAAAGTCACTGCGATCAAGGACGGAAAGCTCAGTCTCAGCATTAAGGAAGCATCTGATATGATGGCGAAGGAAATCGAAGAAGAAGTTTATGAAGTACCAGATGCAGGAGAAGAGGCAACCACTACACTGGGCTCTCTCTTTGCAAATATCAAACTGGATTGAAAGGACGGCTGGAATGAAAAATCAGGAAAAAATTTTTGTTATAGGACATAAAAATCCGGATACAGATTCTATCTGCTCGGCAATTGCATACTGCGACATCAAAAACAGGACAAGCCAGCACCAGAAATTTATTCCGAAGCGCGCAGGACAGATCAATGAGGAGACAGAGTATGTGCTGAGCCGTTTTGGAGTTCAGCCGCCGGGATATCTGAGTAATATCGGAACCCAGGTCAAGGACATGGATATCCGTATGAGCCCGGATGCAGACAAGGGAATGTCGCTGAAAGCTGCATGGGATATCATGCAGGAGAACAGCATTGTTTCTCTTCCAATCAGAGATAAAGAAGGTGCCCTGGAAGGTCTGATCACGATCGGTGATATTGCGAAGACCTATATGGATACGACTGACAGCTATCTTCTTTCCAGAGCAAGAACACAGTATCAGAAGATCGCAGAGACGATCGACGGAGAAGTGATCGAGGGAAATCCTCATGGATATTTTATCAAGGGAAGAGTTATGGTAGGAACTGCCAACCCGGATAAAATGAAAGAATATATCGAAGAAGATGATATGATCATCATGGGAGACAGAGAAGAGGATCATCTTCAGGCGATTTCCCAGAATGTAAGCTGTATTATCGTGGGACTTGGAATCCAGGTATCAGAGAATGTTATGAAACTCGCACATGAGAAGGATATCATCATTATTTCTTCCCCGTATGATACCTTTACGATCGCGCGACTGATCAACCAGAGTATTCCGGTCAGATATATCATGAAAACAGAAAATCTTGTAACTTTTAATACCGAAGATTTTACAGATGATATCCAGGATGTCATGATCAAGCACCGTCATCGTGCATTCCCGGTCATCAACAAGAAGGGCAAATGTATCGGTACCATATCCAGACGTAATTTCCTGGGCATGCACAAGAAGCAGGTAGTTCTTGTAGACCATAATGAGATCGATCAGGCAGTAGATAATATTGAGAAAGCTGACATTCTTGAGATCATTGACCATCATAAACTTGGAACACTGCAGACGGTTCAGCCGATCAGCTTCCGTAACCAGCCGGTGGGATGTACCGGAACGATCATGTATCAGATCTATGGCGAACAGAAACTTGAGATCTCGCCTAAGATTGCAGGACTTCTGTGCGCAGCGATCATTTCAGATACGCTGATGTTCCGTTCACCGACCTGCACACTGCAGGATAAGATGGCAGCAGGAGCACTGGCACTGATCGCAGATATTTCCATTGAGCAGTTTGCGAAGGAAATGTTCCGTGCAGGAAGCAACCTCAAGGATAAATCACCGGAAGAAATCTTTTATCAGGATTACAAGAAATTTATTGCAGAAGGTGATATCTGCTTTGGCGTTGGACAGATCAGTTCTATGGATTCAGAAGAACTCAAAGAGATCAAAGAAAGACTGCTGCCGTTCATGGTAAGCGAATGCGGACGCCATGGTGTCACCAGAGTTTACTTCATGCTGACGGATATTATAACACAGTCAACGGAACTGCTGTTTTATGGAGAGGGAAGCCGTGAAATGGCAGAAAATGCATTTAAGATGGAGCCGGAAAACGACGCATTCTATCTCGAAGGTGTAGTTTCACGTAAGAAACAGCTGATCCCGCCGCTGATGGAAGCAGCACAGATGTCCGGTGATTATGCATAAAACAAAAGCAAAAGACAGACAGGAGGATTTGTAAATCATGGCAAAACAGACCTGGAAAGCAGGGAATATGCTGTATCCGCTCCCGGCGGTTATGGTGAGCGTTACAGATGGCAAAGGACAGGATGATATTATAACAGTAGCCTGGACAGGTACGATCTGCACAAATCCTCCAATGGTTTATATTTCTGTTCGTCCGAGCCGTTTTTCCCATCATATGCTGATGGAAACGGGAGAATTTGTAATCAATCTGACGACAGAGAAACTTACCAGAGCTACGGATTACTGTGGTGTCCGCTCTGGCAGAGACGTTGATAAATTCAAAGAAACAGGACTTACAAGAGAAAAGGCAGAATTTGTCAAAGCACCTATGATCAAAGAATCTCCGGTATCTATAGAATGCCGTGTTACAGAAGTTAAGAAACTGGGATCTCATGATATGTTTCTTGCGGAAGTACTTGCAGTACATGCGGATGAGGAGTATATGGACGAAAACAACCGCTTTGATCTTAACCGTGCACGTCCGATGGTATATTCTCATGGAGAATATCTTGGTATCGGAAAGAAACTGGGCACATTTGGCTACAGTGTCAAAAAACGGAGAAAAAGTGCGAAAAAATGAGCCTTCCCAAAGAGGGATTGCAGAACAAGGGCATTTATGCTAAAATGGGCGTTAAGCAATTTGTGAGAAATCAAACAGGAGAACGGACATTTTATGAATAATATAACATTGATAGGAATGCCTGGAGTCGGCAAAAGCACAATAGGCGTTGTACTGGCAAAGGTATTAGGCTATCAGTTCCTTGATTCGGATCTTCTGATCCAGAAACAGGAAAGAAGACGTCTGCGTGAGATCATTGAAGAAGAAGGATACATGGGATTCAAGGAAATTGAGAACCGTGTCAATGCGTCTATTGATGTAAACCATACTGTGATCGCGACAGGCGGAAGCGTAGTGTACTGTGAAGAGGCTATGAATCATCTGAGGTCGATTGGAACAGTTGTATATTTGAAATTATCTTTAGATTCCCTTGCAAAGCGCCTTGGCAATCTGCAGTGCAGAGGCGTACTGTTAAAGGACGGTCAGACATTGAAGGATCTGTACGAAGAACGAACTCCATTATATGAGAAATATGCAGATGTTGTTCTGGACGAAGAAGGGAAAGATTTGGAAGAAAGTCTGCACGATCTTTTGGAAATACTAGAAGAGAATTCAAAGTAACTATTGTTGAAAAGACAATGAAGCGGAAGGGGACAGAGTAAATTTTTATTTACAAATGGCAAATCTGTGTTATAATACAGACTTTGAGGATGAGATTTATCTCTGGCATTCGCTTCGACTTGCGGAGTGAAAATAATTATAGAGGTGCTTTATGGAACAGTATGTAATTAAAGGTGGCAATCCGTTAGTAGGAGAAGTTGAGATCGGTGGTGCGAAGAACGCTGCGCTTGCTATTCTTTCTGCTGCGATCATGACGGATGAAACCATTCTTATTGAGAATCTGCCTGACGTAAGAGACATCAATGTTTTGTTGGAAGCAATTGCCGGGATAGGAGCTCAGGTTGAGCGAATTGACAGGTCTACCGTTAAGATTAACGGATCTACAATTAACGATATCAGTGTAGATTATGAATATATTAAGAAAATCCGTGCGTCATATTATCTTCTTGGCGCATTACTTGGCAAATACAAACACGCTGAGGTTCCGCTTCCGGGCGGATGTAACATCGGAAGCAGACCAATCGATCAGCATCTGAAGGGATTTCGTGCATTAGGTGCAGATGTGAACATCCTTCATGGTGCGATCGTTGCAGAGACAGAGAACCTTCATGGAAGCCATATTTTCCTTGATGTTGTATCTGTAGGTGCGACGATCAACATTATGATGGCAGCTTCTATGGCATCTGGCCGTACTACGATCGAGAATGCAGCGAGAGAGCCGCATGTTGTAGACGTTGCGAACTTCCTGAACAGTATGGGAGCCAACATCAAGGGTGCGGGAACTGATGTTATCCGTATCAAGGGTGTTGAGAAACTTCATCGTACAGAGTATTCTATCATTCCGGACCAGATCGAGGCAGGAACTTTTATGTTTGCTGCTGCCGCAACTGGCGGGGATGTTACAGTTAAGAATGTTATCCCGAAACATCTTGAGGCAACAACTGCCAAACTTGAAGAGATCGGATGTGAGGTTGAAGAATTTGATGATGCAGTACGTGTACGTGCAGGCAAGAGACTTCACCGCACTCATGTCAAGACTCTTCCATATCCAGGATATCCGACAGATATGCAGCCGCAGATCGCTGTTACACTTGCCCTTGCAGAAGGAACAAGTATCGTAACAGAGAGTATCTTTGAAAACCGTTTCAAATATGCGGACGAGCTTTCCAGAATGGGAGCGAATATTAAAGTTGAGGGAAATTCTGCTATTATTGATGGTGTCCGCAAGCTTACAGGCGCAAGAGTCAGTGCACCGGATCTCCGTGCAGGAGCGGCTCTGGTAATTGCAGGTCTGGCAGCGGATGGAATCACAGTAGTAGATGATATTGTTTATATCCAGAGAGGATATGAGAATTTCGAAGAGAAACTGAGAAGTCTCGGCGCAGAGATCGAGAGAGTTTCCAGTGAGAAAGAAATTCAGAAATTCCGTCTTCGCGTAGGTTGATAAAATTTGTCATCCGAGATACTTGACAAGTATATAAAATAAGTTTATTGTATGTACTGCGATAACTTCATAAACGGCCTTTTATTCAGAGTGGTGGAGATACAAAGGATCTGTGAAGCCACGGCAACCCCTCCCTTGAGAGGAAGGTGCCAACCTGAGCGAGTGATCGAACAATAAGAGGATTGAAATCAAATTCAAGACAGTCCTATTGTTGGGGCTGTCTTATTTTGTTATGTACGCAGATAACTTATTGATCAATAGACCAGATAAAAAAGAAAGGAACCAATCATGGAGAAAGAAAAGATTTTATTTACATCCGAATCTGTAACTGAAGGTCATCCGGACAAAATGTGCGATGCCATTTCCGATGCCATTCTTGACGCGATCATGGAAAAAGACCCGATGGGCCGTGTAGCATGCGAGACCGCTACAACAACAGGTCTTGTACTTGTTATGGGAGAGATCACAACAAGCGCTTACGTTGATATCCAGAAAATCGTAAGAGATACAGTAAGAGAGATCGGTTATACCCGTGGAAAATATGGATTTGATGCTGATACATGTGCAGTCATCACTGCAATCGATGAGCAGTCAGCAGATATCGCTCTTGGCGTAGACAAAGCTCTGGAAGCTAAGATGGGAGAAGACGAGATCGATGCGATCGGAGCCGGAGACCAGGGAATCCAGTTCGGATATGCTTCCAATGAAACAGAAGAGTACATGCCATATGCGATCAACATGGCACACAAACTGGCTCGCCAGCTTACAAAAGTCCGCAAAGACGGAACTCTGCCATACTTAAGACCAGACGGAAAAACTCAGGTAACTGTTGAATACAGTGAAGAAGGCAAACCGATCCGTATCGATGCAGTTGTATGCTCTACACAGCATGATCCGGAAGTTACACAGGAGCAGATCCACGAAGACATCAAGAAATATGTATTTGATGAGATCATCCCGACAGACATGGTAGATGATGATACCAAGTACTTCATCAACCCGACAGGACGTTTCGTGATCGGTGGACCTCACGGTGACAGTGGACTTACAGGACGTAAAATCATCGTTGATACTTACGGTGGATCCGGACGTCACGGCGGCGGTGCTTTCTCAGGAAAAGACTGCACAAAGGTTGACCGTTCCGCAGCTTATGCAGCACGTTATGTTGCAAAGAACATCGTTGCAGCAGGACTGGCTGACAAGTGCGAGATCCAGCTTTCCTATGCGATCGGTGTAGCAAAACCGACTTCCATCAATGTAGAAACATTTGGAACAGGAAAACTTTCCAACACCAGACTTGTTGAGATCATCCGTGAGAACTTTGATCTCCGTCCGGCAGGAATCATCCGTATGCTCGACCTGAGAAGACCGATCTACAAACAGACAGCTGCTTACGGACATTTTGGACGTACAGATGTAGATCTTCCGTGGGAAAAACTGGATAAAGTTGACGATCTCAAGAAATATCTGTAAGACACGGTTTTTTCACCGTTTTTATAGAAAATTTAGAGATAGGAATATCGTGATATGATATAATGAACGCATATATAGCGGGTACAGACTCGTTATATGTGCGTTTATTTTTATACAGAGAAGCGGGGATGTGTTATGAAATTAAAACAGAGGATCATACTCGGTTTCCTGATGATCATATTAGTTCCAATGCTGCTGCTGGCGGCTACTTTATACGGGTTCAGCGAAGCGCAGCACAGGAGTACATCTAAGAATGAAGCAGTGCAGGAAGCAGATTATGATATTACGATCGGAGAGACCGGAGTTGACGGTTCGGGCTTACGGATCATGACGAAGGATCTTTTTTTTACGGCACTGGTCATCCTGATATTTACGAGTGTGTCCGTAGGATTGTGGATTTACAGAAGTGTTGCCACACCACTTGTTAAGCTGCGTAAGGCCACGCAGAATATCAAAGACGGAAATCTTGATTTTGTTCTTGATGTGGAAGGGGCGGATGAGTTTGCGGAACTTTGTCGTGATTTTGAGGAAATGAGGAGACGGCTCAAGGAATCCGCAGAAGAAAAACTTGTCCTGGACAAAGAAAACAAAGAACTGATCAGCAATATTTCTCATGATCTCAAGACCCCGATCACAGCCGTTAAGGGCTACGTTGAGGGTATCATGGACGGAGTGGCAGATACCCCGGAAAAGATGGATCGTTATGTCCGTACTATTTATAACAAAACAGTTGAGATGGATCATCTGATCAATGAGCTTACTTTTTATTCCAAGATCGATACAAACCGCATTCCATATACGTTCAGTAAACTGAATGTTGAGGACTATTTTTCAGACTGTGCAGAGGAAGTGGGACTGGAACTGGAAACGAGAGGAATACAGCTCTGCTATGCCAACTACGTAGACAGTGATGTGCAGGTGATCGCAGATGGAGAGCAGATCCGAAGGGTGATCCATAATATCATCAGCAATGCGATTAAATATATGGACAAGGGCAAGGGAATGAAGGGCATCATACAGATCCGTGTCAAGGATGTCGGTGATTTTGTCCAGGTTGAGATCGAAGATAATGGCAAGGGGATCGCAGCCAAAGATCTGTCATATATTTTTGACCGTTTTTACCGGACAGATGTTTCGCGAAATTCTGCCAAGGGAGGCAGTGGGATTGGTCTTTCCATCGTGCGTAAGATCCTGGAGGACCATGGAGGTAAAGTGTGGGCAACCAGCCGCGAGGACATCGGCACGATCATGTACTTTGTTTTGAGAAAATACCAGGAGGTACCTGTAAATGAGTAAAATACTGATTATTGAAGACGAAGAGGCAATTGCAGATCTGGAGAAAGATTATCTGGAACTGTCAGGATTTGATGTTGAGATCGCCACAAGAGGCGATGTAGGGCTTGAGAAGGCTCTGAAAGAAGAATACGACCTGATCATACTTGATCTGATGCTCCCTGAGGTAGATGGATTTGATATCTGCCGTCAGGTGCGCGAGGAGAAGAATATCCCGATCATCATGGTTTCGGCAAAGAAAGACGATATTGACAAGATCCGTGGACTGGGACTTGGGGCAGATGATTACATGACCAAGCCGTTCAGCCCAAGCGAACTTGTTGCCAGGGTAAAGGCACATATGGAAAGATATAACAGACTTGTAGGATCAAATGTTGTCAAGAATGATATTATCGAGATCCGTGGGATCAAGATCGACAAGACAGCGCGAAGAGTCTGGATCAATGGGGAGGAGAAGACATTTACGACCAAGGAATTTGATCTTCTTACATTCCTTGCGGAGAATCCGAACCGCGTATTTACCAAGGCGGAACTGTTCCGTCAGATCTGGGATATGGAATCTGTAGGCGACATTGCAACTGTTACCGTTCATATCAAGAAAATCCGTGAAAAGATTGAATTCAACACAGCCAAGCCGCAGTATATTGAAACCATCTGGGGTGTAGGTTACAGGTTTAAGGTATAAAAATTATGGAAAGATTATATAGAGCATTAGAAATTTACAGCCAGGAAGATTATTATCCATTTCATATGCCGGGGCACAAGAGAAATCCGGACACAGTCAATACAGACCTGCCGTTTGACAGGGATATCACAGAGATAGAGGGATTTGATAATCTTCATCATCCGGAAGGAATTCTGAAAAAAGCGCAGGAAACTGCTGCGAATGTGTATGGTACGAAGGAATGTTATTACAGCGTTAATGGCAGCACAGCGGCACTTCTTGCGGCTGTTTCGGCAGCGGTTCCGAGGAAGGGACAGATCCTTGTTGCGAGGAACTGCCACAAGGCTGTCTATCATGCTCTGTATCTGAGGAATCTGATCCCGACTTATGTCTATCCACAGATGGACCAAAAGTGGTGGATAAACGGAGGAATTTCACCGGATAAGGTGGAAAGAGCACTGGCGGAGAATCCGGAGATCAAGGCAGTGCTTCTCACATCGCCGACGTATGATGGGGTGGTATCAGATATTGAGAAGATTGCAGAGATCGTACACAGATATGAGATTCCGCTGATCGTGGATGAGGCACATGGAGCACATTTTCACTTTTCAAATTATTTCCCGACATCAGCAGCTGAACTGGGAGCGGATCTGGTTATCCAGAGTTTCCACAAGACACTTCCGTCGATGACGCAGACTGCGGTGCTCCATAACTGCAGTGACCGCGTGGACAGCAGACTGATCCGCAGATTTATGGGAATTTATCAGAGCAGCAGCCCGTCGTATATCCTTATGGCGAGTATGGATGCCTGCATGGAAAAAATGTCCTCCGACGGTAATGAGATGTTCCGTGAATTTACAAAGATCCTCGAAAAGGCGAGACGCAGGCTTTCAGAATGCAAGTATATCCGCCTGGTTTCACCGGAGATCGGAACGGCCGGAGTTTTTGATTATGATCGTTCCAAATTACTTTTTTCTACACGCTATGCGTCAATGACGGGAAGTGAACTGGCACAGATCCTTCTGGAGAAATATCACATTCAGGTGGAGATGGAAACGGAGCATTATGTGCTTGCACTGGCAGCAGTTGGTGACAGTGAGGAAGGCTTTGAGAGACTTTGCCAGGCAATCGAGGAGATCGACCAGGAAGAAGCACAGAAGAAAAAAGAAAAAAGAGAAGCAGAAGAACCGAAGGCAGGAAGAACAGCATACACTTCATTGAGCCAGTTCATGTCGATCACGGAGGCAATGGAATCGGAGAGTGAAATCCGCAAACTGGAAGAAAGTGTCGGACGGATATCGGCAGAGTTTGGATATCTCTATCCGCCTGGAATCCCGCTGATCGTACCGGGAGAACAGATTACTGGACAATTTATCCGTAATATGAGAATATACATGGAAGAGGGATTGTATCTGCAGGGACTGGAGGACTATACCAATGAGACCATCCGTGTAGTAGCCCAGAATACTACGAAGGAGCAGGAAATCTGATATTTCATGGGAAAGATTTTTTATATTATGGGAAAAAGTGCCGCCGGTAAGGACCGGATCTATTCTTTACTGGCAGGCAATAAAGAACTGAACCTGAAGAAACTGGTACTGTATACGACCAGACCGATCCGCGCGGGAGAGCAGGATGGAGTTCAGTATTATTTTACAGATGACAGCAGACTTGAGGAATTTAAGAAATCAGGAAAGCTGATCGAAGCCAGAGCCTACCATACTGTTCATGGCATCTGGACATATTTTACAGCAGATGATGGACAGGTAGATCTCTCAGAGGGAAACTATCTTGGAATCGGCACACTGGAATCTTATCAGAAACTTAAGCAATATTACGGGGAAGAACATGTGATCCCGGTTTATATTGAAGTAGAGGACGGAGAGCGATTACAGAGGGCACTTCTTCGGGAGCGGGAGCAGGAGAAACCGAAATACGAAGAGATGTGCAGACGTTTTCTGGCAGATCAGGAGGACTTTTCGGAGGAAAACATCCGGGAGGCAGGAATTAAATTAAGATTTGCTAATGAGAATTTAGAATTGTGTGTCGAAAATATTATAAAATATATAAATTCCCTTTCATAGACAAAAATAGTTTTGAATGGGTAACAAAGTATGCTATAATGTAGGCATGGCGAACAAAGATTCGTATACAGAAACAAGAGAGGTGATTCTGAATGGTTAGTTTCAACAATATTATCGGGCACGAGGAGATTATCAGGCATTTGAAGAATGCCATGACGACAGGAAAGGTATCTCATTCCTATATTTTTACCGGAAGACCTGGATCAGGTAAGAAACTTCTTGCGACGACTTATGCAATGACTCTTCAGTGCGAGGCTGGGGGAACGGAGCCATGTCAGAAGTGTGATTCCTGTAAGAAAGCCCTGGGTAAGAATCATCCGGATATCATCATGGTAAACCATGAGAAGCCGGGAACTATTTCGATAGATGAGATTCGTGATCAGCTGATTCACGATGTAGCAATTAAACCATACTGCAGTCCGCACAAGATCTATATCGTTCCGGATGCGGAGATGATGACAGTACAGGCGCAGAATGCTCTTCTCAAGACAATTGAGGAGCCACCGGAATATGCAGTCATCATGCTGCTGACCAGCAATGCAGATGCACTTCTTCCGACGATCCAGTCCCGTTGTGTCAGACTGGATCTCAAGGTAGTAGATGACAATCTGGTTAAGAAATATCTTATGGAACGTCTTCATGTGCCGGATTATCAGGCAGAGATCGATGCATCTTTTGCACAGGGAAGCATCGGCAAGGCACAGGAGGCAGCAACATCCGAAGAGTTTGGCAAGATGACAGAGAATGCTCTCAGGATCCTGAAGTATGTAAGTACGATGCAGACTTATGAGCTGACTGATGTGATCCGCGAACTTTCCGATGAGAAACAGCATATAGGCGACTATCTGGATATTTTTCAGTTCTGGTTCCGTGATGTTCTGATGTTCAAAGCTACAAGGGAAATAGACAATCTGGTCTTCAAGCAGGAAATTAATTATATAAAGGAACAGGCGAGCCAGCGTTCATATGAAAATCTCGAAAAGATACTGGAAGCACTGGAGAAGGCCAAGGTACGTCTGCGTGCAAATGTAAACTTCGAGCTTGCTCTTGAACTTCTGTTCCTGACGATCAGGGAGAGATAGAATGACAAAAATAGTTGGAATCAGATTCAGAAATGTCGGCAAAATATATTATTTTGATCCGAAGAATTATAAAATGCAGGTGGGCGATCATGTGATCGTAGAGACCGCCCGCGGAGTAGAATTCGGCAGAGTTGTACTTGGACCGAAGGAAGTTGGAGAGGACGAGGTTGTTCATCCGCTCAAAGAAGTCTTGAGAGTAGCGACTCAGGCAGATGAGGACAGAGAGCAGCAGAACCGTCTCAAGGAGAAGGATGCCTTCAAGATCTGCCAGAAGAAGATCCGTGAGCATGGTCTGGAGATGAAGCTGATCGATGCAGAATATACATTTGATAACAACAAGGTATTGTTTTACTTTACAGCAGATGGAAGAATCGATTTCCGTCAGCTTGTCAAGGATCTGGCGGCAATCTTCAAGACAAGGATCGAGCTGAGACAGATCGGTGTCCGTGATGAGACCAAGATCCTCGGAGGAATCGGAATCTGCGGCAGAAGTCTCTGTTGCCACACGTATCTGTCAGAGTTTGCACCGGTATCTATCAAGATGGCGAAGGAACAGAACCTTTCACTGAACCAGACCAAGATTTCCGGCGTATGCGGCAGACTGATGTGCTGTCTCAAGAACGAACAGGAAACATACGAGGAACTGAATAAGAAACTTCCGGGAATCGGGGACACTGTCACACTTCCGGATGGAATTCAGGGAACTGTACAGAATGTAAATGTTCTTCGCCAGAGAGTCAAAGTCGTTGTCGAAGTAAACGACGAAAAGGAGATTCAGGAATTTCCGGTAAATGAACTGAAATTCCGTCCCCGTAAGAAAAAAGTCAAAGTTTCCGAGAAGGAAATGAAGGAACTGGAAAAACTCGAAGACAGAGAAGGAGATAAAAAATTTCATGGAAAGAAATCCGCAAACTGATCTGGTACATCCGGGAGAGCGGGTCGATGACCTGCAGAATGGATTTTATGTAATTCAGAATCCAGAGAAGTTCTGCTTCGGAATGGATGCGGTTCTTTTGTCCGGCTTTGCAAAGATCAGAAAGAATGCAAGGGTCCTGGATATGGGAACCGGCACAGGGATCATTCCGATCCTGCTCAAAGGCAGAGGCAAGGGAGAACATCTCACAGGACTGGAGATACAGGAAGAATGTGCAGATATGGCCGCACGCAGTGTTGCGTACAATAGTCTGGAATCTGCAATTGATATTGTATGCGGAGATATTAAGGAGGCTGCTGGGATTTTTGGAGCAGCTTCTTTTGATGTAGTAACAAGCAATCCTCCGTATATGATCGGAGAGCATGGACTGCGTAATCCGTATATGGCAAAAGCAATTGCGAGACATGAGGTGCTCTGCACATTGGAGGATGTTGTCAGCCAGGCGTCCAGAGTACTCAAGGACAGGGGACATTTTTTTATGGTGCACCGTCCGTTCCGTCTTGCTGAGATTTTTCAGGTGCTGATGAAATACAAGCTGGAGCCGAAACGCATGCAGCTTGTGTATCCGTACATAGACAGAGAACCAAATATGGTATTGATCGAGGCCTGCAAGGGTGGAAACTCCAGAATCACGGTAGAGCGTCCGCTGATCGTTTATGAGAAGCCGGGAGAGTATACAAAGGCGATCCTGGAAATCTACGGGATGGTCTGATGATTCGGATAAGAATTCAAGAAAGGAACCTGATTTATGAGCGGTAAATTATATCTGTGTGCAACACCTATCGGAAATCTGGAAGATATTACGCTGCGTGTTCTGCGTACTCTCAAAGAAGTAGACCTGATCGCGGCAGAAGATACGAGAAACAGTATCAAGCTTCTGAATCATTTCGAGATCAAAACGCCCATGACCAGTTATCATGAATACAACAAGATCGACAAAGCTTATACACTGATCGAGAAGATGCAGTCAGGAATGAACATTGCACTGATCACGGATGCAGGTACTCCTGGAATTTCAGATCCGGGAGAAGAACTTGCTGCCATGTGTTATGAAGCAGGGATCGAAGTGACCTCACTTCCGGGACCTGCTGCCTGTATTACAGCACTTACTCTGTCAGGGCTTCCGACCAGGAGATTTGCTTTCGAAGCTTTTCTTCCAATGGACAAAAAAGAACGCAGGGAAGTCCTGGATGAACTGGTCAATGAGACAAGGACGATCATTATGTATGAGGCACCACACAAGCTGGTCCGCACACTTAAGGATCTCAAAGAAACTCTTGGCAACCGCAGAATGACACTTTGTCGGGAACTGACGAAGAAACATGAGACTGCTTTTCATACGACGATCGATGAGCTGATCGCTCATTATGAGAACGAAAAGCCATTAGGGGAATGTGTCCTTGTGATCGAGGGCAAGAGCCGCCAGGAACTCAAGGAAGAAGCTGTAGCTTCCTGGGAGGAGATCTCCATCGAGGAACATATGGAAATCTACGAAAAACAGGGGCTTTCCAGGAAGGATGCCATGAAGCAGGTGGCGAAGGACCGAGGGGTATCCAAGAGAGAAATTTATCAATATCTGATCCAGTAAATACGAGAACTGTATTTCCAAAAAATGTGAAATACAGTTCCTTTTTTTATACATTGTTTTTACAGAAAACCGGGATTTTTAATGGAAAGAGAGTTGTTTTTGTGTTATAATAAATTAGTATACGTATGTCCAACAGAGGATATACAACCAGTAATTTTTATATAACATTGAATGACAGGAGGCAGCACATGGGCGGAGAAAATACGGAGTACGGAGCGGACCAGATTCAGATTTTGGAAGGGCTGGAAGCGGTTCGTAAAAGACCGGGTATGTATATTGGAAGTACATCCAGCCGGGGTCTGCATCATCTTGTATACGAAATTGTAGATAATGCGGTAGATGAAGCTCTGGCAGGATATTGTACAGAGATCCAGGTAAGCATCAACCCAGACAACTCCATTACAGTTGTAGATAATGGTCGGGGAATTCCGGTAGGTATCAACCACAAAGCAGGAATTCCGGCAGTTGAGGTTGTATTTACCATTCTGCATGCCGGCGGTAAGTTTGGCGGTGGAGGATATAAGGTATCCGGAGGTCTTCACGGCGTAGGAGCATCTGTTGTAAATGCTCTGTCCGAGTGGCTGGAAGTTACCATATATCACGAAGGCAGAGAATACAAGCAGCGTTATGAGAGAGGACATACAATGTATCCTCTCAAGGTTGTTGGAGAGTGTGATCCGGAGAAATCAGGAACAACTGTTACATTCCTGCCGGATAAGGAAATCTTTGAGGAAACTGTTTATGATTATGATATCCTGAAACAGCGTCTTCGTGAGATGGCTTTCCTTACCAAAGGACTTCGCATTGTCCTCAGAGATGAGAGAGAAGACTCCAAGAAAGAAAAAGTATTCCACTACGAGGGTGGTATCCGTGAATTTGTAACATATCTGAACAAGAGTAAAGAACCTCTGTATCCAGAGGTTATTTACTGTGAGGGAGAGAAGGACGGCGTTTCTGTTGAGGTTGCGATGCAGCACAACGACTCCTATACAGAGAACAGCTATGGATTTGTAAATAACATCAATACACCGGAGGGCGGTACACATATCGTTGGTTTCCGTAATGCACTTACCAAGACTTTTAACGATTATGCGAGAAAGAACAAACTTCTCAAGGACAGTGAACCGAACTTAAGCGGTGATGATATCCGTGAGGGTCTGACTGCGATCGTAAGTGTCAAGATCGAAGAACCACAGTTCGAAGGCCAGACAAAACAGAAACTTGGCAACAGTGAGGCGAGAGGCGCCGTAGACTCTGTTGTCAGCAAGCAGCTTGAAATTTTCCTTGAGCAGAATCCATCTGTAGCCAAGGCTACTGTTGAGAAATCTGTTCTTGCACAGAGAGCAAGAGAAGCAGCACGTAAAGCACGTGACCTTACCAGAAGGAAATCCGCACTCGATGGAATGTCACTTCCGGGTAAACTTGCGGACTGCTCAGACAAGGATCCGAAGAACTGCGAGATCTATATCGTAGAGGGAGATTCCGCAGGCGGTTCTGCCAAGACAGCGAGAAACCGTGCGACACAGGCAATCCTTCCGCTTCGAGGCAAGATCCTCAATGTTGAGAAGGCACGTCTTGACAGAATCTACGGAAATGCAGAGATCAAGGCAATGATCACAGCTTTTGGAACAGGTATCCATGAAGACTTTGATATCAGCAAACTGCGTTATCACAAGATCATCATTATGACCGATGCCGATGTCGATGGCGCACATATTGCGACACTTCTTCTGACTTTCCTTTACAGATTCATGCCGGAACTTATCAAGCAGGGCTATGTATATCTGGCACAGCCGCCGCTGTACAAGGTAGAAAAAAACAAGAAAGTCTGGTATGCCTACGATGATGCGGAACTGAACCGCATCCTTGAGGAGATCGGACGTGATAATAACAACAAGATCCAGCGTTACAAAGGTCTTGGAGAGATGGATGCAGAGCAGCTTTGGGAGACAACCATGGATCCGGAGAAACGAATCCTTCTCAAAGTAACAATGGACGAATCTGCTACATCTGAGATCGATCTGACTTTTACCACTCTTATGGGTGACAAAGTTGAACCAAGACGTGAATTTATTGAAGAAAATGCACGTTTTGTAGAAAATCTGGATATCTAGGAGAATAAAAAATGGAAGACAATATTTTTGACAAAATCCATGAGGTGGATCTGCAGAAGACCATGGAGAAATCTTATATAGATTACGCCATGAGCGTTATCGCCTCACGTGCTCTTCCGGATGTAAGAGATGGTCTGAAGCCGGTACAGAGAAGGGTTCTGTATTCCATGATCGAACTGAACAACGGTCCGGACAAGCCGCATCGTAAATGTGCCCGTATCGTCGGTGATACCATGGGTAAATATCACCCTCATGGAGACAGTTCTATCTATGGAGCACTTGTAAATATGGCACAGGACTGGTCTACCAGATATCCGCTGGTAGATGGTCATGGAAACTTCGGTTCCGTGGATGGTGACGGTGCTGCTGCGATGCGATACACAGAGGCTCGTCTGAGCAAGATCTCCATGGAGATGCTTGCTGATATCAACAAGAATACCGTTGATTTCCAGCCAAACTTTGATGAGACAGAACGGGAGCCGGTTGTACTTCCGTCCCGTTATCCGAACCTTCTTGTAAACGGTACTTCCGGTATCGCAGTTGGTATGGCGACAAATATCCCGCCACACAACTTAAGAGAGGTTATCAATGCAGTTGTCAAGATCATTGACAACATTATCGAGGAAGACAGAGAGACAACGATCGAGGAACTTCTTGAGATCGTCAAAGGACCGGATTTCCCGACAGGAGCAACGATCCTTGGAACAAGAGGAATTGAGGAAGCATATCGTACCGGTCGCGGCAAGATCCGTGTCCGTGCGGTGACAAATATCGAGACACTGCCAAATGGCAAATCACGTATTATCGTCACAGAACTTCCATACCTCGTAAATAAAGCCCGTCTGATCGAAAAGATCGCAGAACTTGTCCGCGACAAGAAGATTGACGGAATCACAGACCTGAATGATCACTCCAGCCGTGAGGGAATGCGAATCTGCATCGACCTCCGCAGGGATGCCAATGCAAATGTTGTCCTGAACCAGCTTTATAAGCATACACAGCTTCAGGATACTTTTGGCGTGATCATGCTTTGCCTTGTTTCCGTAAACGGAAGCCTTCAGCCGAAGGTACTGACTCTTCCGGAGATGCTTAAGCAGTATCTTGCACATCAGGAAGATGTAGTGACAAGAAGAACCAAATACGACCTGAACAAAGCACAGGAACGTGCTCACATTCTGGAAGGTCTGCTCAAAGCACTGGACAATATCGATGAAGTTATCCGTATCATCCGTGCCGCAAGAAACGTTCAGATCGCAAAACAGGAATTAATGGATCGCTTTGAACTGACAGATGTTCAGGCGCAGGCGATCGTAGATATGCGTCTCAGGGCTCTTACCGGTCTGGAAAGAGAGAAGCTGGAAGCAGAATATGCAGAATTAATGGAGAGGATCCGCAAATTACAGGCAATTCTTGCAGACAGAAATACGCTTCTCCGTGTCATCCGTGAGGAGATCCTTGCAATTGCTGAGAAATATGGCGATGACAGAAGAACTGCCATTGGATTTGATGCATATGACATCTCCATGGAGGATATGATCCCGAGAGAAAATACAGTTATCACAATGACCAAACTTGGTTATATTAAACGTATGACCGTAGACAACTTCCGCAGCCAGAACAGAGGCGGCAGAGGAATCAAGGGCATGCAGACACTGGACGATGACTATATCGAAGAACTGATGATGACGACCACGCATCATTATGTGATGTTCTTTACCAATACAGGCCGTGTATACCGTCTTAAAGCATACGAGATTCCGGAAGCAGGAAGAACTGCGAGAGGAACTGCGATTATCAATCTTCTGCAGTTGATGCCGGGAGAGCGCATTACAGCAGTTATCCCGATCAGCAAGTTCGAAGAGGGACATTACCTGATGATGGCAACCCGTAAGGGACTCGTCAAGAAAACTCCGATCCAGGATTATGCAAATGTCCGCAAAGTAGGTCTTGCAGCGATCGCACTTCGCGATGATGATGAACTGATCGAAGTAAAGGCAACGGATGATAAGAAGGACGTTATCCTGGTAACCAAATATGGCCAGTGCATCCGTTTCAAAGAAACAGATGTAAGAAGCACAGGCCGAGTTTCCATGGGGGTTCGCGGTATCAATCTGCTGGATGGTGATGAAGTTGTAGCTATGCAGCTTAACACGCAGGGATATTATCTCCTTGTTGTTTCTGAGAACGGTATGGGCAAGAGAACCTCCATCAGTGAGTTCACCTGCCAGAACAGAGGCGGTAAGGGCGTGAAGTGCTACAAGATCACTGAGAAGACAGGCAATGTTATCGGTGCAAAAGCTGTAAATGAAGAAAATGAGATCATGATGATCACCACAGAGGGAATTATTATCCGTCTGCAGTGCGCTGATATTTCTATTCTGGGAAGAATTACCTCAGGAGTAAAACTGATCAATCTTTCCAAAGGAGTGACCGTTGCAAGCTTTGCGAAAGTCAGAGAGAAAGAAGAAGACAAAGAGAATCAGCAGACAGCAGAAGAACCTGTAAACGAAGCAAATGATGAAGTACAGGAGAGCACGGAAGAATAAAGGGGACGTTAGATCATCATGGAGAAGGAATATGTCACATTAAACAGCGGCAGCAAAACTGCTGCCAGGAGCAGTAAGAATACCAAAAGCCGCCGAAAGACCGGACATTCAAAATCCAACATCAGAAGATCTGCACTCGAAACAAAAAGAACGGGAAGTTCAAGGACTGGCATGCGCAAGGTAAATGGCAGCAGTAAGTCAACCAGTCCCAGAACTTCCAGAAGCAAAAAGAAGAGCAGATCCAGAAAGATGGATATTCCCGTACAGTATATTGCGGGAGGCGCAGTGCTTGTAATTTTGCTCATAGCGATCATTTTTGCTGTGAGAAGCTGTGGTATCAGCCACAAAACACCGGAAAGAGTTGTCAAAGCCCTGATCGAATCCTACGAGAGCGGCAATGAAAATAAGATTAAGAAATGCTATGGAGTGACCAAGGCAGATGACAATCTTCAGGCAGAGATAGATGCAAATATCAAGTATTTTGCAGCGCATTCTCCGGAGAAGATCCAGATCAACAAGTGCGATAAGATATACCAGGATGGTAATTATGCATTTATATATATTACGTATGATCTGGTACTCAAGGACGGACAGAGCTATCCGTGCATCAGTACTTATATGACTCAGAAAAAAGATGACAATAAGTACTATATACTTGCACCATCAGATGTTACCAATGATATGAACAAACAGGCAGCAGAGAAATATGCGCTGTTCATGAAGACAGATGCATATCAGGAATACACCGTTGCCTACGATAAATTTATCAAGAAGAATCCAGGATACGAAGAAAAAATCGCTTCAAAATTAAGTTAAAAGGATCCTGGGGAGGTGTAGCATGAAAAGAATCATAATGATGGTATTACGAAATCTTTTCTTTGTGCCTTATGGATGGTTTATGCTGAACTGGTATGCGGGACATGTGGATGATTATCCGGAAGAAAAGCGTTATGCGCTGCTCAAGAAAATCGACTGCAAGGCGAATACAGGCGGAAACATTACGATCAAGTCCTACGGAGTAGAGAATATTCCGTCGGAGAATGGATTTATGTTTTATCCGAATCATCAGGGACTGTATGACGTTCTGGCGATCCTGGATGCCTGCCCGGTGCCGTTTTCTGTTGTAGCCAAGAAAGAAGTGGGCAATGTTCCATTTCTGAAGCAGGTATTTACCTGTATGAAGGCTTTTATCATGGACAGAGAGGATATCAGACAGTCCATGCAGGTAATCCTCAATGTCACGAAGGAAGTCAGGAGCGGTCGCAATTATCTTATCTTTGCGGAGGGGACCAGAAGCAAGAATGGAAACCATCCGCAGGAATTTAAGGGGGGAAGTTTCAAGGCAGCTATGAAAGCCAGATGCCCGATCGTTCCGGTAGCACTGATCGACACCTACAAGGCGTTTGACACAGGCTCAGCGGCTCCGCTGACCGTTCAGGTACATTTCCTGAAACCGATGTGCTATGACGAATACAAGGATATGAAATCAACAGAGATCGCAGCAGAGGTCAGAAGAAGAGTCGAAGAAACCATTCAGGAATATGGTGGATGGGATTAACTGAATATTTGAGAAACAGACAGCCGGGAGCAGTTAAGCTTCCGGCTGTTTTTGTGTAGTGTGTCCAGATCATTCTTTTTCCCTGGCAAGTGCCTGTTTCATGAGAGTGCAGTCTTTGCTGTATTGACAGACCCCGTATTCGCAGCTTGAATCAAGAAGACGAAGCCCCTCTGGAAACTGCTCGAATTCACAGATTACAGTCTGTGTCATGTCAAAATTCCGACAGTATCCGTTAAAAAATTCCTCAATGATCTCACCCATAAAAATCCCTCTTTTCTTTTATATAGATTTACTTTTTTTTAAGATCCAGTCTATCATAGAATGCTTAAGTTTCCAACAGAAATCCGGGCTGCCCCTGCCTTGCGTGAACAGCTGTTTTTTGAACGTCAACTGTGTTTGACTTTAAGCGTGGACAGCCCGTATAGTTAAAGTAGAAAATATATGATGAAAACAAACAAGATTTGGAGGAATCGGGAATGAGCAAAAGTTATTGGATCTGGTATCCGGGAGATTTTGAATTATATCATGGAATGAAGCAGAATTTCAGCCGTGTGGAGAGAGGCTTTGGCTGGCCGGCTTTCTGGAAAAGCGAAGGATTCCGCAACCGCGTGGCTTTTCGCCGTACTTATCATTTGGAAAAAGAAACTTCCTTTACTGTATATTCCAATGCAATCGGGCATGTACTGGCAGGAGAAAAGAAATACCCATTTGGAAAAAAGATCACCTGTGGACCGGGAGAAGTTGCAATCGCTGTTCACGCAGGATGTATTGAGGCTTTTCCATGTATTTATGTAGAAGGTGATGTGATCTGTTCAGACAAAGGCTGGATAGCAGAAGATTATGATCAGGAACCGCAGCCGGCAGGAAGAAGCAGATATTTCACCAGACCGGAACAGAATCCGACAGTCTGGGAATACAGCGAGAAAATATATGAACCAGTCAACGTAACAGAATACAACAGCGGAACGCTCTATGAATTTGAGACAGAGCTGAATGCAGTTCTGGAAGCAGAGTTCAAAAACGGATATCAGCCGGTACTGATCTGCTGTGGCGAATCCAGAGAAGAGGCAATCGACCCTGTAAACTGCTACTATAGCTGGCAGCCGGACAAGGAGACTGGCAAATGTCCTTGCTGTGCAGTACATTTTGCATACATTCCGGATTGCAAACCGGGAGAGATCATACTGAAAGCAAATCATCAGTATGTCGACATTCCGGTGAAAGCTGCATTCCACTGCGGAGAGGAACGCCTGAACCAGATCTGGTCTGTGGCAGAGCATACATTCCGCCTCTGCAGCGGCATCTTTTTTATTGATGGTGCCAAACGTGACAAATGGATCTGGTCGGGAGATGCATACCAGAGCTTTTTTGTAAATCGTTATCTGATGGCAGATGCAGATATCGACCAGAGAACGATTCTGGCACTGCGCGGCAATGACCCGATGACGAGACATATCAATACGATCGTAGACTATTCTCTTCTGTGGCTTCTGGGGGTGAATTATCACAATGAAGGATACGGTGACAGGGATTTTCTGGAACTGGTTTATCCAAAGATGGTTTCCCTTATGGAATTCTGCAATGGAAGACGCGATGAACACGGTTTCCTGATCGGAAAGGAAAAAGACTGGATTTATATCGACTGGGCAGACATGGACAAAGATGGCCCGCTCTGTGCAGAACAGATGCTTTATGCGGCATGCTTCCGTGTGATGGCAGAGATCAGCGAAAAGCTTGGCAAGGACGGAAGTGCTTACAGACAGGAGTATGAGAAACTGGCTGCTGCCATTGAAGAGTTTTTTTGGGATGAGGAAAAAGGTGCGTACATCGATTCTTTTACTTCCGGGAAACGAAATGTGACAAGACATGCAAATATTTTTGCTGTATTATTTGCTATCGCAGATAAGGATAAGCAGGAAAAAATCCTCACAAACGTACTCGAAAACGATGAGATCCCGGCGATCACAACACCATATTTTAACTTCTTCGAACTGGATGTACTGTGCCAGATGGGAAAACTGACCGAAGTTTTGGACAAGATCCGTTCCTACTGGGGCGGCATGCTGGATCTTGGAGCAATTACCTTCTGGGAAGAGTACGATCCGTCTGTGCCGAAGGAAGAACAGTACGACATGTACGGTGATCATTTTGGCAAGAGCCTCTGTCATGCATGGGCGGCAAGCCCGATCTATTTCCTGGCAAAATATTTTGCCGGACTGGATCTCGTAAACAGAGAAGAGACGACTTATGTATTAAAACCACAGATGCAGTATTTTACAGAACTAGACTGCACACTCCCGGTGGGAAACCATGGAACAGTCCGACTGCTCTGGGATGGAGAATATCTGGAAGTGACACCGGCTGCAGACGGTGGAGTTCTGGAACTCGGTGAACAAAAATTTTCTCTGGTCAGAGGAGAAACAAGAAGGGTAAAGATTTGATATGAAAAAAATAGATTTTAACAGAAATTGGACATGCAGATGCCTTACCAGAGATGAGGAACCGTATTCTGTGACACTTCCGCATGATGCGATGCGGAGTGAGCCGCGTACTGAGGAAAGTGTCAGTGAGGGAAACTCCGGCTGGTATCTGGGCGGCGATTACGAATATACGAAACATGTTTTTGTGCCATCAGAGTACAGCGGCAAAAAAGTTCTCATTGAATTCGAGAGTGTTTATCACAATGCGGAAGTTTATATTAATGGAACAAAAGCAGCATACAGACCGTATGGTTATACAAATTTTTATGTAGATACAGAAGGGCTTCTGAAATATGAGGCACAGAATGAGATCCGTGTGATCGCACGAAATTCTGATCAGCCAAACAGCCGCTGGTACTCCGGAACCGGCATCTATCGTCCGGTATATCTTTGGACAGGCGATAAGAAGTACATTCCGGTCAATGGAATCAAGATCCATACAGTAAGCTATGCCCCGGCAGTGATCGAAGTAGAAATCAAGACTTCCTGCCCGGGAATGGTGAAAGTTGAAATCCTGAACAAAGAGCAAAATGTTCTTACAAAAGAAATAGAAAATACTGGACACCCGTCGGTTTTCCGTATGGAGATCCCGAACGCAAAACTCTGGGACTGTAAGCATCCAAATCTTTATACTCTGCGTGCAACATTTGGAGAAGATGTTGTAGAGGAAACATTTGGAATCCGACTTCTTGAATGGAGCCCGGAAAAAGGCCTTACGATCAATGGTAAGAGAGAAATCCTCCGTGGTGCCTGTGTGCATCACGATAATGGTGTGCTGGGTGCCTGCACGTATCCGGAGGCAGAGGAGCGCAGAATCCGCATCCTCAAAGAGAATGGCTATAATGCGATCCGTTCGTCTCATTATCCATGCTCTAAGGATATGCTGGATGCCTGCGACCGTCTGGGAATGCTGGTGATGGATGAATATGTCGATGTCTGGTATATCCATAAGACAAAATATGATTATGTGAATTACCTTGCGAAATGGTGGCAGCAGGACCTCAAGGATATGGTGGAGAAAGATTACAACCATCCGTCTGTTATCATGTATTCTACAGGAAATGAAGTTGCAGAGACTGCACAGAAAAAAGGAATCGAACTCACCGGCAGAATGACTTCTTACCTTCATAAACTGGATCCGCACAGACCAGTAACCTGCGGGATCAACATTTTCTTTAACTTCTTAAGTTCTATGGGAATGGGCGTTTACAGTGATGATAAGGCAGAAAAAAGCGCCCAGTCTGCAAAGCAGGAAGCAGAGAAAAAAGAGAAGAAGAAACCAGTAGGAAGTGAATTTTATAATACCCTTGCCTGTCTGGTCGGAGATTACTTCATGAAGATCGGTGCGACCCTCCCGCCATGTGACTGGAAAACAAAGGATGCATATGCGAACATGGATATCGCAGGATACAACTACGGACTTTTCCGCTACAAACATGACCTGAAGAAATACCCGAAACGTCTGATCCTCGGTACAGAGACTTTCTGCAAGGATGCATACAGTTTCTGGGAAATTGCCAAGAAGAATAAGCGGATCCTGGGAGATTTTGTCTGGTCAGGATGGGAATATATCGGAGAGACCGGAGACGGTGCAGCTGAATACGAAGAATACAAAGGCAAGATGCCGCATACAAGAATGACTGGAAATAACGGAAGAATCGACCTTCTTGGAAAGCCGCGTGCAGAGGCAGCTTACACAAGAGTTGCTTTTGAACGGGAAACAGGTCCGTTTATCGCCGTGAAACCTGTTTGTCAGAAAGAAAACCTGAACCTGACAGGATGGGCTCTGACCAAAGCACTGGAGAGCTGGTCATGGCGAGGATGTGCCGGAGAAAAAGCTGAAGTAGAAGTTTTTGCAAGGGCAGCAGAGGTGGAGCTTCTGGTCAATGGAAAGAAAGCTGCACGTGGCAAAGTAAAAAAATGCAGGACTAAATTCCACATTCCATATGAGGATGGCGAGATTACAGCAGTTTCCTATGATAAGAACGGACGTGAGATCAACCGCCAGACACTGATGACAGCAAATAAAGAAACCATGCTTCATATCAAACCGGAACAGGAAACTGTGGAAGCGGGCAGATTGCTGTTTGTTCCATTGCAGTACGGAGACTTTAACGGAATCTGGAAACCGATGGAAAAACATCACCTGAAAGTTACAGTAGAGAATGCTACGCTTGAAGGTCTGGGAAGTGCCTGCTCCTATGTGGAAGGTAACTATGCACAGGATACCGTCGATACTTATTATGGTGAGGCGATGGCTGTAGTCCGTGCCGGAGAAAGCGGATCCGTGAAGATCACGGTCTCTGATGAAGAAAAAACATATACATGTGAGATTCCGGTAACAACACAGAAATAAATTGCCATATAGGCAATATAGACAAAAACAAATATCACAATTTGTGCAAGATTCCCTGAAAAATTTTGCTTGTGAAAATTCAATAAAAAAACGCTCCCATTTACGGCTGAAAAAGTGCAGTCTGCGAAAAAAATGGGAGCGTTTTTGGGATTTATGTTAAATTTAGGTCATGGAAATTATGGAAGCACTTGAGCGATGAGGCTTACCCATATTTCATGGAAAGAAAGGAGATAAAATCATGAGCAGAAAAAATATCTGGCGTGGTATGACTACTCTTACAGCGTCTCTTCTGACCGTTTCTGTTGCGGCAGGACCTGTAGTAGACAGCTATCGTACAGACATCGACAAATTTCTTGGAACCAAGAGCAGTGCTATGGTAACAGACAGTACAGACGAGGATCTGTATACATATAAGTCTGACTATTCCAGCACTACAGAACTTCTGGAGTCCATCGAGGATCTCGGAGAACGTATGAGTGAGGAAGGAACTGTTCTGTTAAAGAACGAGAATAATGCACTTCCGCTGTCAAAAGATGAGACACAGAAGCTGTCCCTTCTTGGATTTTCCAGCTACTATCCGGTACAGGGCGGTGACATGGGAAGTTCCCTGACTGAAAATGAAGGAACAGATGCAGATACTGTAGACTTTGTTGAAGCATTAGCTGCAAAAGGATTCAGCATCAATGAAGATCTTCAGAATCTGTACAAGAGTCTGGAATCAGAGTTCAAGACAGAGGTTAATATGTGGGGAAATATCGTAGAATACTACCACATTACAGCACCTGCAACAGACGGCGTATTTGCAAGCGAAGAGCCTTCACAGGAAACAATGGACAGTGTAGACAGCCAGTGGAAAGAATCTATGGATGATTACAATGTCATGCTGGTAACGATCGGACGTTCCTCTACAGAGAACGGAACTTACCTTCCGGGTGTGGACGGCGTAGATGCATCTCAGGATCTGAACCAGACCGATCCGCTTGGATTAAGTGATGATGAGCGTGACCTGATCAATGCTGCAGTTGAAGCAAAAGAAAGCAACGGCGGTAAAGTCATCGTTATGCTGAACAATGCAAACGCAATGGAGATTGATGAGATCAAAAACAATGACGGCGTAGACGCTATCCTGGAAGTAGGTCTTCCGGGAGGCTATGGTTTCTATGGTGTTGCAGATATTCTTTCTGGAGAGGCAAACCCGTCCGGTCATCTGACAGATACCTATGCTGTAACAAATGCCAACTCACCGGCAGCACAGAACTTCGGAAATTATGAGTGGATCAATGCAGATCCGACTGTAAATATCAATGCAGAAGAAGTTGAAGCAGAAGGTATTTATACAGGATATAAATATTACGAAACCAGATATGCAGACACTGTACTTGGACAGGGAAATGCAGATGCAACCGTAGGAAGTTCTACAGGAAAAGCATGGGATTATGATAATGAAGTATCTTATCCATTTGGATATGGTCTTTCCTATACAACCTTCGAACAGACTCTCAAGAGTGTAGATGTAGACCTTGAGAACAGAACGGTAACTGCTGAGGTAGAGGTTAAGAATACCGGTGATGTTGCAGGTAAAGATGTTGTACAGCTTTATACTTCTGTTCCTTATACAGACTATGACATAGAGAACAAAGTAGAAAAATCAGCAGTTCAGCTTCTGGATTATGAAAAAACAGATATGATCGAGCCAGGAGAAAGCCAGACTGTTACCATCACAGCAGATGCACAGGATATGGCAAGCTGGGACAGCACCTGTGATAACGAAGCAGGTACAACCGGTAACTGGATCCTGGACAACGGAACTTATTACTTCACTGTTGGAAACGGTGCACATGAGGCTGTAAACAATGTCCTTGCCGCACAGGATCAGAAAGTTGACGGAAATAAAGACAACGTACAGACATGGGAACTTGGCGATTTTGATTCTTCTTCCTTCGCTGTAACCTTAAATGGTACACCAGTAGAAAATCAGCTCCAGGATGCAGATCTGAACAACTGGATGGAAGACACAGTTACTTATCTCAGCAGAAATGACTGGGAAGGAACCTGGCCGGAAACATACAAAGACCTGACAGCTACAAACGAAATGATCAGTACTATGGCTGATGACTACAGTGATATCGAAGCAAACGGAGATCCGTCTTCTGTAACCTTTGGTGCAGACAATGGAATGACTCTGGCTAACCTCAAAGGAGTAGACGATATTACAGATGAAAGATGGAGCACTCTGATGGATCAGATCACTCTGGAAGAATGCCTGATTCGTACAGGACTTGGCGGAACCAGTACAAAAACGATCGAATCTATCACTTCTCCGGAAGCTATCCAGAACGACGGACCGAACGGATTCAACTCCTATCCGCTGGGACAGTATGCAAACTCAGACGATTCCACAGGAGATCCATGCGTGATCGCAGAGGATGATCCGAACCGTGATTACAAAATGGGTGTTATGGCAGTTGAAACTGTAATTGGTCAGACATTCAGCAAACAGCTGGCAGAAGAATGGGGCAAAGTAATCGGTAACTATTCTCTGTGGGCAAACACAGCAATCTGGTGGGGCGTTGGAACAAACCTTCATCGTACACCTTACAATGCACGTAACCACGAGTACTTCTCTGAAGATGCAGTTCTGACAGCTGGTCAGGGTGCAGCAATCATCGAAGCCGGACATGAATATGGCGTACTGATCGCACCGAAACATCTGGCATTCAATGACACTGAAATCAACCGTACAGGTATTGCCGAGTTTATGACAGAGCAGGCTGCCCGTGAAAATGAACTGCGTGGTGTACAGTCCTGTATCGAAGATGCAAATGCGCTTGCTGTAATGACTGCATACAACCGTGTCGGCTGTGTGACAAGTAATGCACATACCGGACTGCTTCTGAACATCGTTCGTAAAGAATGGGGATTCAAGGGTCTGATGTCTGAGGACTTCATTCAGGATCCGACTTATACAAAGATCCGCATGGCAGTACATAATGGTGTAACCATGACATGTAACACCGGTGATAACACAATGGCAGCAGTAGAAGCAGTATGGCCATACTGGAGTGTAGAGAATGCAAGCAAGAGTGAAGAACTTCTGACAGACCTGAAACAGGCAATGCTGTATCAGAACTATGCACTTGCAAATTCCAATGCAATGGATGGCATGGCAACTACTACACATATTGAAAAACTGAATACATGGTACGATAACCTGATCACAGGTCTTCGCGTTGGATTCGGTGTACTGACTGTACTCTGTGCAGCAATGTATCTGCTTGGACTGAAAAAGAAAGAGCAGTAAGGAGGAAAACGAAACTATGGCTGAAAAGAAAAAAATGGGCGCAGGACTGGTCTTAAGTGTAATCACTGCTCTTGTGACTGTTGCAGGACTGGTTCTGTACATGATGAACTGCAAAACAAATTATTTTATAAACAGTGGCGTTAATAATGCGGTTGTAGCCTGCCTGGCTGCAGCTGCGATCCTTGAGATCGTTATGATCGCAGCTTCTATGAAAATGGGAGCAAAACCGGTTCTGGATATCCTTCCAGTAGCGTGTGGTGTACTGACAGCATATGCACTGATTCAGTTTATCAGCAGCAGGATCGCTGCGATCGGATCGATCATGACTTTTGAGAACAACGCTCAGAATATGGCGGATTTAAAGGGTGCAATCATTGGAATGATCGTGTGCGCGGCTGCTCTGATCTGTACAATTATTTCTTCCTTCTTCAAAGTAGTAAAGGATTGATTTTATGACCAAGACAAAGAAAGATTTCTGGAACGGTCCCCTGACCGGTTCCAGGATCAAATCAGATGATGTAAAACTTCCGGAGATGTTGATCGGATATTTTATCGGACCGTTCGGAGCACTTCTGGCTTCCGGTATCTTTACCAGTATCCTTCAGAACTATTTTACAGATGTCCTGAAACTGAACCTGACATTTCTGACAACCTTACAGCTGTTTTCGACCATCCTGATCGTAGCGGCAAACCTGATCGTAGGTCAGCTTATTGAACGCACGAGAACAATGGCAGGAAAGGCAAGACCGTGGATCCTTCTGTCCGCACTGACCCTGTCTATTGCCTCTGTTCTGATGTTTGTAGTTCCTTTTGAGGGAACTGCCAAGATGGTATGGATCGCGATCGCGTACAACCTGTTTTACGCAGTAGCTTATCCAATCTACAATACAGCAAACTCCACACTGATCCCTGTATCTACAAGAGACAGTAAGCAGCGAGGAGCACTGGCTTCCTTTACCAATGTGGCAGGACTTGCCGTTATGGGTGCTGGTTCCATGGTATTCCCGATCCTGGTTTCTTTTGCGCTGAAAGAAAATCAGCATCTGTGGTTTGTAGCTATGACTGCGATCGCCATTTTCTCTGCACTGACGATCTTCTTACAGTTCAAGTTTACACGTGAGCGTGTAACAGAAGAACAGATGTCTGAGGGAGCAACAGAGGAAGCAAAGGTTAAAACTGCTTCTCTGAAAGAACAGCTTTCTGCAGTTGCCAGTGAAAAAATGTGGTGGATCGTTATGCTGTTCTACATGGGATTCCAGTGGAGCGGCGCGATGAAAAATGGCTCCATGACTTATTTCTGTAAGTGGGTAATGGACAATACTTTCTTCGGTACAGCAGATGCATGGGGCGCTTCACAGTCACTCCTGAGCATCATGGGTGCGGTTCCGATGGCTGTGGCAGCAGTGGCGATCGTACCTCTCTGCAACAAATTTGGAAAACGTATCGTATGTATGGTCGGCATGCTTCTGGGATCTGTCGGCGGTGTAATCGCTATTATGGGTAACGGACAGATCGTTCCTGTAGCAATTGGCGTCGCGCTTAAATGTCTCGGATCCGCTCCGGCATGCTACATGATCCTTGCAATGCTTGCGGATGTTATCGATCATATCGAATACAAATCCGGAATCCGTACAGATGGACTGACAATGTCTATCTACAGCTCCATCATGGTAGCTGCAACTCCTGTATGCAACTCTATTTTCAGTGCGATCTTAAATGCCAGTGGATATGACCAGGCAGCAGATATCGCACTTGGTACTGCGGCACAGACAGCTGCAGCACAGACAGCAATCTCTGTCGGATATATCTGGGTAGAGACAATTGCTTATGTGATCTGTGCAGTTCTGATCTTCTTCTTTACAATAGAGAAGGATCTGCCGGAAGAGCAGAAAGCAATTGCAGCGAGAAAAAACAAATAAATAAAGAGCCTAAAAGGGCTGTTACAATGAGGCGGTCTTCTGGTATATATAAGGTTAGTAAGTGTGAAACTGTGCCTTGAATATGCCGGAAGACCGCCAGTCAGTTTAAGTCAGAAATGGAAGGAGGAATTTGATTCATGCGCAAAAGAAAATTGAAAATGGCATCTGGGATATTCCTTCTTCTGCTGATAGCAGGACTGTCCGGATGCGGTCAGAAAAACACGGAGAAAGAAAATCTCTGTCATATCGTTCTGGAAGCCGGAGAAGGCTACCATGTAACAGATCCTGCCAGAACAATAAAATCTGGAAGTGATGTGAGCTTTACGATCATGCTGGATGATAACTGGCAGTTTCTTGGCACAGATTATCATGGCGAGACCGAAATAACAAAAGAGGATGATGGAAAAACAGTAAATCTTGTTTTGCATGAAGTAAATTATTCAGAGAGTATCTGCATTCAGGCCGAAAAAGGAAAATATGAGATTGTCTATGATGCCAATGGCGGACAAAACATTTCAGGAGATTCAGACAGAGTAAGTATCTGTTACCGCGGTACACATCAGAGGATCAATACTTCGACCGGAACGGATCTTTTTGCCAGAGATGGATACACACTGCTTGGATGGAATACCAGAGCCGATGGAACCGGACAGGCAGTGGGGCTCGGAAGCCGGACCGAATGGAAAGAAGGATTTGTGCTGTATGCACAATGGATTCCCTGGACAGGCGAGGCAGATTTTGTATACAAAAAAGTGTCAGGCTTTGCAGTCATAACCAGCTATATCGGAAAGGCACAGCAGATCTGCGTTCCGTCCAGCCTTGGAGGTTTTCCAGTGCGAACCATCCGGGAACAGGCTTTTGCAGACACAGAGTGCAAAACCGTGATCCTTTCACCTGGGATTCATGAAGTTGAAAAGTGGGCATTCAGGAACAGTCGACTGGAACAGCTGTATATCTACGATGATCTGGAGAAAATCAGCGATTATGCATTTCAGGACTGCGATATGCTTCGTACCCTGCATATCAATTCGATCGAGGCTCCAGCTTACAGTGGAAATTATTTCGATACCTTTCAGGATAAATATGATCGTCTGTTGAGTCTGAAGGACAAAAAGAAGATTGTCCTGTTTTCCGGTTCTTCGACGAGGTTTGGATACGACAGTGCGATGCTCGATCAGGCTTTTCCTGATTATGAGGTGGTCAATATGGGAGTTTTTGCTTACTCACCGGCACTTCCGCAGCTTGAACTGATCCGGTCCTGCATGAAGGAGGGAGATATTCTTCTGGACTCTCCGGAATTTGATGCGGCAAACAGGCAGTTCTGCTATCAGAAGGAACTGGATTATGCGACATTTGCCATGATGGAATCCAATTATGATGCATTTGCCGATTTAGACCTCAGGGAATATGCACAGGTCTTTACAGCTTTTTCTGCATACCAGACAGCAAGACAGGATATGGAACGAAAAAATTACGATGTCTGTGCTTCAGATTATGATGAGGATGGAAATGAAGTGGAGGAACCAAGTTACAATGAGTATGGGGATTATGTCGTATATCGCCCGAATTCCACGAGTGAAAAACCGATTTACGGACTTCCGGTAAATTATACAGTAAACGCCTTTCCGAAAGAAACGTATATCGATTCTGCGAATGCAGAGTTTCAGAAATTTATGGATCAGGGAATAAAAGTTTATTTTACCTATTCACCCAGAAATAAATATGCACTTTCAAAAGACAGCACGCAGGAGGAAAGAGCCCGCCTGCATGAATATTTTAAGAGTCAGCTGCATGTTCCTGTTATTTCTGAACTTGAGGATTCTTTATATACAGGAATCTATCTGTATGGGACAGATAATCATTTATCTACAGAAGGGGCGCAGATCCGGACCGAAAAAGTGATCCATGATCTGAAAGAACAGCTTGCGAAGGAGGAGAAAAAATGAATTTTATATCGCTGACATTTGTTTTCCTTTTTCCAGTGGTGGTGCTCCTGTACTGGAAGATTCCGTGGAAACACAGAGAACTTTTTCTGCTGGCAGTGAGTTACTTTTTCTATATACGGGAAAGTTCCTGGGCGGGAGGGCTGCTTCTGCTTACAACGGCGGTTACTTATCTGGCGGGAATTGCTATCGAGAAAGGCAGACACAGAAGAACCTGGCTGATTTTTGCTGTGGCTGTGTGCCTGGGACTTCTGACCGGACTGAAATATTCGGTCCCGCCAGTGGGAATCTCATTTTATACTTTCCAGACAATGGCATACGTGATCGATGTATATCGGGGCGAGATTTCTGCGGAAAAAAATCCTGCAAGTTATGCTCTGTTTGTTTCATTCTTTCCACAGCTGGTGGCAGGCCCGATCGAGAGGGCGGGGAATCTCCTCGGACAGCTGAAGGAAAAACATACAAGGAGCCGGGTAGATCTGCTGAATGGTTTCTGGCTGATGCTCCGGGGATTTTACAAAAAAGTTGTCGTGGCAGATTATCTGGCTGTGTATGTTGACAGAGTGTATGCTGCACCGCAGGATGCCGGTGGGATTGGTGCGGTTCTGGGAACCGTGTTTTTTGCCGTTCAGATTTATTGTGATTTTTCCGGATATACAGATATTGCAAGAGGTGCGGCACGTATGATGGGGATACGGCTTATGGAAAATTTCAGGCATCCTTACCGTGCAGTAAGCATACAGGATTTCTGGAAAAGATGGCACATCAGCCTGACGCGCTGGTTTACGGATTATGTATATATTCCACTTGGAGGAAACCGCAGAGGATTTGTGAAGAGATGCCGGAATGTGCTGATCGTTTTCTTGTTGAGTGGATTCTGGCATGGCGCGTCCTGGAATTTTGTTGTGTGGGGACTGATCCATGGAATCTATATGGTTGTGGCTATGTGCTTCTCGTGGATAAGGAAAGATAAAAAGAGGATTCTGCATCCGGCGGCTGGATGGGTTATGACGATGCTTCTTGTGAATATTGCCTGGGTGTTTTTCCGGGCGCCTTCGCTTTTCGGTGCGTGGCAGATTTTGTTGCAGCCGTTTGTGAATCCGCTGGGCAGTGGAATCTCGGAGACGATGAGTTTTCTTGGCATTCAGGGCCTGGCGATTCTGCGGCTGCTTGCGACAGGAATTACCTGGGTGCTTCTGGAACGGATTCCCGAGGAAATTGATAAGTACTGCCAGACCAGGAAGGGACTTTGCCTGGCGGCAGCAGGTTTTGTTGTGATAGTGACTGTAATTGAATTTTCATGGCTTGGCATGATGGCATCCGGCGGTGAAAATGCATTTATTTATTTCAGGTTTTAAATATGGATAAAAAAACAGTAAGACGTGTTGTCATAATTGCGCTGGCAGTGCTTCTAGTGGAGCAGATTTTTTTCCTGATCTGTGGGTTTGGACTGCCTGTACAGTATGGGGATACGTTTATGGGAGAACTGAAAAGTAAATATGAGAGATTAAAGGAAACTCCGGGACAGAGAATCGTACTTGTTGGCGGCAGCGGCGTTGCTTTTGACTGTGACAGCGAGATGATCGACGAAATTTTTCCTTCGTATGAGGTTGTCAACTTTGGCATGTATGCAGGACTTGGGACGAAGGCGGTCATGGATCTTTCCGAAGCGTATATTCGTGAAGGGGATATTGTGATCCTTTCCCCGGAACAGAGTGAGCAGACGCTTTCAGATTATTTTAATGGAGAATATATGTGGCAGGCTGCTGACGGAGCTTTTGGGATGCTGCGCCATATAAAGAGTGAAAATTTTGAAGTGATGCTGGGAAATTTCCCGGGATTTGCTCTGGAAAAACTGAACTATGTATGGAAGGGAAAAAATCCTCCGACAGACAGCGTATATCAGAAAAAATCCTTTAATACCTATGGAGATATTGACCTGGATACATGTCAGAAGAATATACTTCCGGGCGGTTATGATGTGAACCAGAAAGTAAGATTTACAGAAGATGTGGTACAGCCGGAATTTCTGGAGTATATGAATGTCTGGGCAGAGCGTCTTGAGAAAAAAGGCGCAGCCGTCTGGTACAGATATTGCCCGGTAAACGAGCTGGCAGTGGAAGACGCAGATGATCTGAAATCATATGATGTGTTCCTGCGTCAGAAACTGGATTTTCCGGTTATAGGAAATCCGAAAAACAGCCTGATGGAAGCGGAATGGTTTTTTGACACCAATTTTCATCTGAATCAGGCGGGAAAAGAAGTAAATACTGTGCAGCTGATCCGGGATATCAAAGCGATGCTTGGCGATGACAGGACTGTAAATGTGGAACTTCCGGAGAAACCTCACAGGACATGGGAAGATATATCTACAGAGACAAGGATATGGACTGCAAGAGACAGCGAGGCATATCAGGGCGAAGAAACGATCGTGATTCCGGAGAATGTGACGCAGATCGGGGATTATGCTTTTTCGGGCTGCACAGGTCTTAAGGCAATCGTACTTGAACAGAAAGATCCTTCGAAATGTATCGTGGGTCAGCACCTTCTGGATGGCACCAGTGCGGAGATTCTTGTTCCACAGATGTCCGCGGACAGTTATAAACGAAACTATTTCTGGTCAACATATGCGGGACAGATTCGGGAAAACACAGATCACGCAGAAAAATAAACCAACCACGTTCAAAAGAAATCCGATACGGAAAATCATGATACAATGCAGATACGATAAAAGTGAGACTATAAATTTTGAGTTACGAAATCAGAATTGTGAAATTGAAAATGTGAAATTGGAGGGAAAATATGAAAACAAAACAGGCTGTAAATCCATACATGCCAAGCTGGGAATATGTCCCGGATGCAGAACCACATGTTGTAGGAGACCGTGTGTACGTTTACGGTTCTCATGATATCTTCAACGGACTGAATTTCTGTCTGGGCGATTATGTCTGCTGGTCCGCACCGATAGATGACCTGGGTAACTGGCGTTACGAAGGATGTATTTATAAAAGAGAACAGGATCCGGCGGCACCGAGGATCCGTCTGACAAATGGCCTTGCTGCCCCAGATATGGTACAGGGATCGGATGGGAGATTTTATCTGTACTATTTTATGGGTGGTACAAAGATGATATCCGTAGCTGTATGTGACGAGCCGGCAGGAAAATACGAATTCTACGGATACGTAAAATACAGCGATGGCGTTGCAATCGGTAAGAAGAATGAGCCGTTCCAGTTTGACCCGGGCATCTTTATGGATGACGACGGGAAACTGTATCTGTACACAGGCTTTGCACTGGCAGGAAACCCGATCCTTCTGGATGGCTCCAAACCAACAGAGCATGGACCGATGTGTTTTGAACTCGATCCTTCTGATATGCTGACCGTATTGAACGGACCATCATACATTGGCATTGCAGGTGAAAAGGAGTCTGTCGGAACACCTTATGAGGGTCATTCTTTTCTTGAGGCAAGTTCCATGCGTAAATTCGATGGTACATATTACTTTATTTACAGTACAATGAACAGCCATGAACTCTGCTATGCGACAAGTGACAGTCCGGTAAAGGGATTCCAGTATGGCGGCATTCTGGTAAGTAACGGTGATGTGGGCCTTGAAGGTGTGCCGGATGTGAAGCATGCAAGATTTGATACTGGAAATACACATGGCAGTATCATTGAACTGAATGGAAAATATTTTGTTTTCTATCACAGACACAGTAACCGCAAACAGTCCTCCCGTCAGGCGATGGCAGAAGAGATCTGTTTCGAAGACGGAAAATTTTATCAGGCAGAGATGACCTCCTGCGGTTTAAATGGCGGACCGCTGGAAGGGAAAGGAACTTACCCGTCCTATATTGTCTGCAACCTTTATGGAAAAAAGGGAACACGTTTCTTAAGCATGATCAAGCATCCGAAGAAAGACTGTCCATATCTGACTCAGGATGGAAAAGACAGAGAGTCCGGACCGGATCAGTACATTGCAAATATGTGCGACGGTGCCCTGGCAGGCTTTAAGTATTTTGACCTCAGGGCAACAAAAGAGATCAGTGTGGCTGTAAAAGGACGCACAGAAGGAACTCTGTATGTTCGTACCAGTGAGAATGGAAAAGCTGTGGCATCAATTTCTGTCAGTCCGTGCAGAGAAGTCAAAGAATTTAAAGCTCCTCTTAAGGTTTCTGGAAGCAGAGAAGCACTGTTCTTTACCTTTGAAGGAAAAGGAAGTTTTGACTTTATTTCCTTTACTCTGAAATAAAAATATGGAATAAAAAATGCATTGTTTCCTGTGCTTTTTCTTGTTATACTACAAGTATCATTAGAGAAGGCCGGGGGATGAAAATGCTTCGTATTGCAACAGTGGAAGATGATACGAACGATCTGGAAGCGTTACGAACTCACCTGAAACGATACGAGAAGGAGAACGGACTGAAATTTCTGATCACAGAGTTTCGGGACGGAGAAGATATCGTGACGGATTATTCTGCGGATTACGATCTTATTCTCATGGATATTGAGATGGCTTTTCTGAACGGAATGAAAGCCGCCGAAAAAATCCGCGAACTGGACAAGGATGTCGTCATTATATTTATAACAAATATGCCTCAGTATGCAATTCAGGGATATAAGGTAAATGCTCTGGACTACATGCTGAAGCCTATTTCGTATTTCTCTTTTTCGGAAAGTATGGGGAGAGCGCTTCACAGAGTAAAAGTACAGGAAAAAGAATTTATCACCATATCGCTGAAAGGCGGCAAAAAGAAACTGGATATTGCACAGATCTGTTATGTGGAGGTACAGGATCATCTTCTGATCTATCATACAACAGAGGGAAGTTTTGTGACCAAAGGCACGATCCGTGACGCGGAAGGCCAGCTGGACGCAAAGCGCTTTTTCCGGTGCAACAGATGCTATCTGGTAAACCTGGAGTACGTGGACAATTATATGGGAAGTGATGTCAGCGTCAATGGAGATACCATACAGGTAAGCAGGAGCAGGCGCAAACCGTTTCTGGATGCATTAAATGAATATTTGAATGAGGTGGGCAAATGAACACAACAGAGGTGCTAAATACACCAGGGTATTACTATGCCATAGCTTATGCTTTATCCGTACTTGTGATCACGTGTACGAATGAAAGGAAAATCGGGAGATGGAAGCTGGCTGCAGTAAGCTGTGTTCAGTTTGCCCTCCTTTTATTTTTTATGACAGCAACAGATGGAGTACGGAGGGAACTGTTTCTTCCATCAATGGTCGTTATCGTAGGGCTTATTCTGGGAGGCATTTATATCTGCAATGATTTTTCGCCCAGAGAGGCAGGCTTTTATTGCGTAAAGGCTTTTATCAACGGAGAGTTTGCAGCTTCTCTGTGCTGGCAGATCTACTATTATATGACGAATGCAAGAGGAATGCATGGAGAATTCTGGAGATGGGCGGAACTGATAGTTGTCTATGCAGTGATCTTTACGATACTGGCATTGATAGAACTCAGTCTCAAAAAAGATCTCGAAGAGATCCATATTACAAGAAGAGAGTTACTGGTGGTCATCATCATTGCGACATCTGTATTTGCGATGAGTAATCTGAGTTATCTTGACCAGGATGGACTGTTCAGTGGAAGTTTTGTCATGGATATCTTTATTATCCGTACACTTGTGGATTTAAGTGGAATTGCTGTGCTGTATGCATATCATGTCCAGGTTAAGGAGATACAGATCCGTTTTGAGAAAGATACCCTTCGGAATATCATGGAGATGCAGTACAAAAATTACCAGTTATCAAAAGAAAATATCGATATGGTAAATCAGAAGTATCATGATCTGAAACACCAGATCAACCTCCTCAAGACGCAGTCCTATGCTCAGGCAGGAAAGTCCACGAGCTATCTGGAGAAGATGGAACGTGAGATCAGAGTATACGAGACACAGAACAAGACCGGAAATCCGATCCTGGATGCTGTGCTGACGAATAAGGCGCTGCTTTGTCAGAATAAAGAAATCGAACTGAAATTTATCGTAGACGGGGGCGCGCTGTCTTTTATGGAAGATATGGATGTGAGTGCATTATTTGGTAATATGCTGGATAATGCCATTGAGAGCGCACAAAAGCAGCAGGAAAAACAAAAACGGTTGATCTGGCTCTATGTAACAAGAGAGAAGCAGTTTGTCCGCATCCGTACAGAGAATTACTGTGACGAAAAGATCCAGTTCAAAAACGGCATGCCGGTAACGACAAAGAAAGACAGGCGGCTTCATGGATATGGTATGAAGAGTATAAAGAGCACCGTAGAAAAATACAATGGATCCGTTGTGGCAGCACAGGAAAACAACTGGTTTGAGCTCAAAATCCTGCTCCCTGCAGCCATGTAAAAACCATATGAAAAAAAGTTAAAATAAATACAAAAAAAGTGTTGACAATGTAAAATGAGTTATGTATAATTAACCATGCGTTTCGGAAAGAAATGCACTTCAAATTGCATAAAGTATTATGAATTCGGAGTCAGGAGAAGTACTCAAGAGGCCGAAGAGGTGCCCCTGCTAAGGGTATAGGTCGGGTAACCGGCGCGAGGGTTCAAATCCCTCCTTCTCCGTTTTGAAGTTAATAACTTCTGAAAAGAAATTAAAAAACTTCAAAAAAGTGCTTGACATTCAGAAATGAATGTGGTAAAGTAAACGAGTTGCTGATGAGCAACGAGATTACAAAAGAGTTCGAAAAAAGTTTTGAAAAAACTTAAAAAAGTTCTTGACAAACAAAAACGAACGTGATAAACTAAATGAGCTGTCGCAAGAGAGCGAAAAGCACAAAAGAACCTTGATAACTAAACAGTGAAACACATACGATTCTCGAAAATTCTTTAA
>ERZ791834.76-NODE-76-length-87256-cov-65.9714_pt1 | contig 87256 bp, 84 predicted proteins | sample MGYA00510293_ERZ791834 | MGnify/ENA primary metagenome ERZ791834 (study PRJEB30046, sample SAMN00715253) | human gut metagenome | study: EMG produced TPA metagenomics assembly of the A metagenome-wide association study of gut microbiota in type 2...
TTATAGAAGCCCTGCACATTTGTTTCATCGAAACTTTGTTTAGTTTTCAAAGATCTACTCATCAGCTATCAACAACTGACAACTTTTATATCATATCAAGTTGTCATATGTTTGTCAACAACTTTATTTATTTTTTCTTGTTATTGTATCGCTACATCATTTGATATAGCAATACATGACACGTATTACTATACACTTTTTTTAAATCTCCGTCAAGCAATAATTTTGCAATTATTTGATAAAAAAACCTCATAGTCATTAACTATGAGGAAAAAAGGAGTTTAATATGTTTAGTATCAATTATTAGGGGAAATAATCAATACTTTTAAATCTCAAAAATATTTCAGGGGGAGATATCAACTAACTATTAACTAGTCGATATTCATATCATATATTTCATTTATGAAGAAATTGTGAAGAAAAAATTCAATATTTCTTACAAATCGTTCTTCACTTTCCACTTTTTATCCAAATAAAAAACCTCCACATTACAACATGGAGGTAAAAGGAGTTAGTTACATACATCATTCAGGGGGGATGCATGTTAATTTCGTTTACTTTCGGGGGAGAAGAGTAAATGAAAGGTTAATATAGAAAATCTATATTGCTATTAGGTTATGCTCTTATACTACTGTTTATTTTTGAATAATATATGAAAATTCCGTTTAAAAATTGTTTTCTTTCTTCTATAAATTATAGAACTAAATATATTGCAAGCAATATAATTGATTCATTCCAACTTTTGAGTATCATTAAGGATATAGATAGTAAATTATTTTATCTAGGGGGTTACATTATGAAAATAACAGTTACTGATGATGCAGCAAAAAAATTACAACGTTATACAGATGATTCTAACGCAGTTTTATTGCTTGATTTTGACGATGGTGTTGGTGCCCTATCAAAAGTTGGAGTTTGCTCTTTGAATAGTGACTTTAGAATTTTAGTTGTGTCTAAAGATATGGACTATAAAAAAGATTATAATGAAGTAATTGATTCCAATATTGGAAAATTCTACTATAAAGGTTACTCCAAAATGTATATGGATGATAATATGAAAATTTCTTTGAATACTAACAATTCTCTTCTTCGTTTGACTGGAGATAATTCTGGCGAACTTATGCCTGCATTAAGTATTCAAGATTTCAGATAATAATATACTTTCTAACTGCTTTATCTTTTAAGATTCAGCAGTTTTTTTTGTTGGAAAAATTACTATACATATTAATCTATGTTGCAAATGTCCTCTGATTAAACTAAACTTAAAGTAAAAAATAGAAATATAGGTATCGGTTAATGAAAAAATTATTTTTAATAGTATTTACAGCTTTTTTTGTCGTGCTTTCATTTTTAAATATTCCAGTAGTATCTGCTAGTTCTTCTCATCATCGCAAAGCACATACTCATTGGAAAAAAGTAACAGCTCCTGTTAGTTTTCCAATCTTGATGTATCATAGCATCGCAAATATCCCGGGAAATAGTTTATGCCTACCTCCCGGACAATTTGAACATCAGATGGAATTATTACATAAGGAAGGATATTACACCCTTACTCCTAATGAAGCATATCGTGTTCTAACAAGGCAAGAGGTACCAGTTGGTAAAGAAAATAAAATTGTTTTTATTACTTTTGATGATGGTTATGAAAATAATTATTCTTCGGCTTATCCTATTCTAAAGAAGCTTTCTTTACATGCAACAATTGGTATGATTACCGACAAGATTAATACACCTGATATGCTTTCAACTAATGAATTAAAGAAATTACGTAAAGAAAAATTGGTCAGTATTGCTAGTCACACCGTTTCACATACTGAACTCAATACTTTAAATACTGAGCAACAATTAGTAGAAATGGCTAACTCTCGTGGGCTACTCAATCGTTCTCTAAAACAAAATACCATTTTACTTATATATCCTGTTGGTAGATATACTCCAGCCTCACCTTTCATCGCTCAACGTGCTGGATATAAATTTGCACTTACTACTAAACCTGGATTAGCAAATGCTAGTCAAGGTTTATACGAACTTCATCGTCAACGTGTCATTCCTAATATGTCTGATGAAAGTTTTAACCAATTATTATCAGGAAATTAACTCACTATATTAAAGGAGGTTTTACCATGAGAAAAAAATTATTTCTTATACCACTTTTTATATCTTTATTTTTATTAGGAGCTTGTAGCAACAATTCTACTTCTCAAAACTCGGAGTCTAGCAGTAACTCTAGTTCTGTCAAAACTTCTAAATTAGTAAAAAGTTCTAGTCAAAAAAAATCTAGTTCAAATAAGTCCAGTAGCAGCAGTTCACAATCTTCTAGCTCTAGCAGCGAAGTAGCAAGTGATTCTTCAAGTGTGATCCCTTCAAGTTCTGTTTCTGCTTCAAGTCAATCACAAAATGTTACCACAGATAACAATTCTGTCTTAACTTCATTTTTAAATGCTTCAGGTATTCAACTTGGAAATGGTGATATTGCTTTTATAACTGGGGAAACTAATGGTATGTATGAAATTGAAATTCGCACTCAATCTCCTGGTAGTACTGCGGTTACTAATCTAAAGGGAATTTATCATTATAATCCTACTACTGGTTCTATTCAAAAGATGGATCCTACAACAGGTGCTTTTAATTAATTTTCTTTTTTAATATGACAATTAGCGACAAGTTCAAGATATAAAAAACTTGAATTTGTCGCTAATTTATTTCCATAATTGCTCTTATTATTACTTTAAGATTTCCTTCACTACTTGTATTTCTTCTTTTAACTGATCATTCCCTTTTAGCCACACTAATGAGATAGGATGAGCCACTTCCATATTTTTTATCTTTATCTTCTGAATACTTCCATCATCCAACTCATCTGTTAATAAACATTGGTAACAAAATCCTATCCCTACTCCATCTAATAGCATTCTTCTAAATAAACTTAAACTCCCTATTTGGTATTCTTGTTTAAAATCTATTGGACTTAAATTCCTCATACCCAATATCTGTCTTGTTATTTCTAACGAACCTGATCCTTGTTCTCGATAGATTAATGGATAATTTATTAATTCACGTAAATCATATTCTTTATTTGCTTCTATACCCAATTCCTTTTTCCCTACTGCAATAAATGGTTCATTTCTAATGATTACTTTATCATAGTCATCTTGCTTAAAATTACCCTCAATCAATGCAAAATCTATTTTCCCATTATTAAGTGCTTCTAAACATTGTTGGGTATTAAATGTTTGACACACAATTTTTTTACTTCTCTGATTTCTATAGTAATCAACAATTTTCCACGCATCATTATTACTAAGTGAAAACGTGGTTGCAAAATTCAATGGGCTACTTTGCTTATCAGATAATTTCATTTTTATTTTTATATTTTTTGTTTGCACTTTCACTGATTCTGCAAATTTCAATAATTCTTTTCCTTCAGTTGTTAAAAATAATTTTCTCTTTTCATAGTTAAATAACTTTACTCCAAATTCTTCTTCCAATTGTCTAATTTGTTGAGACACTGCTGGTTGACTTATAAACAAACTTTCTGCCGCTTTGGTATATGACTTTAGATGGGCTACCATCATAAACGTTTCAATTTTATTATCTAACATTTTATTCTCCATAATTTATACTTATAATAACATAGTAATTCATTATTTAATTTTATCAAAGGTTTTTGGTACATTTATTATAGAAAATATTTACAAAGAGGTGTTTATATGACTATATTTAAAAAACGCGCATTTTGGCTCGCTGCTCTTCTTACTTTTATTTGTTCTGTCCTAGGTAGTTTTTTAGCCAAACTTCCTTACCTTAGTTTAATCGGAGCTTTAGTTCTTTCATTATTATTAGGAATTGCATTCCAATCATTTCCTCAAACTATTAATAAAGCTTCTTCTGGAATAGGTTTTATTTCTAATAAATTTCTCCGTTTAGGGATTATCCTATTAGGATTCAAACTTAATCTCATAACTTTAGCTAATGCAGGAATAAAAACCATTATTCTTTCAATCATTGTCGTAAGTGGTATGATTACTCTCACTTATTACCTCTGTAAAAAATTTGGTGCTGAATCTGAATTGGCTATCCTAACTGCATGTGGTTGTGGAATTTGTGGTGCAGCTGCTGTAATGGGTGTTTCCCCTCAAATAGAAACTACTAATGAAGAAAGAAAACGTGAAAATGAAGTTTTAGCTGTTGCAGTTGTCTGCGTAATGGGTACCGTATTTACTTTGATTGAAATTTTTCTAAAACCATTTATCGGATTAGATGCTAGCCAATTTGGTATTATGGCGGGTGGATCACTTCATGAAATTGCTCATGCTGTAGCTACTGGTGGTGCTGGTGGCGCAATCAGTCTTCAAAATGCAATTATTATGAAATTATCTCGTGTCCTACTTCTTGCTCCTGTAGCACTTCTAGTAGGTCTTTGGTATCGTAAAAAGATGGCTGCAAATACCCTTAATACTAAAGCTACTAATTCTAAATTACCTATTCCTTGGTTTTTAGGTGGCTTCATCTTAACTAGCATTATCGGTACATTTGTTCCATTCATCGCACCTTATCTCGATAGCCTTGTTCAAATCGCTTATCTCTTTTTAGGTATGGCTATGGCTGCATTAGGCATGTCTGTAAACTTTAAAGTTATCTTCAAGCGTGGTAAAAGTGTATTTTCAGCCGCTGCAATTAGCTCTACGGTTCTATTAATCTTTATGATAATTGCCGCTAAAACCCTGTTTTAAGCTGATTACGAACATATAACAAAAAAGCATTATGAGAAATCTCATAATGCTTTTTTTCATACTAAAGATTGTTGCATCCTACCAAACGAACAAACCAACCATAGCAGCAGAAAGAAGTGATACTAGAATACCGGAAACTAACATATAACCAACATTCTTAGAAATTAAATCATTCTTTTCCTTATTTACAATCCCCTTAAAGCATCCAATAATCATACCAATAGTTGAGAAGTTAGCAAAGGATGTTAAAAATACTGTTAACATTGCTCGATAATGAGGATTAAATGCGTGTGTACTAATTGTGCCTGTAACCTTACCCATTACAACAAATTCGTTTGTTACCAACTTCATACCCATGTATTGAGCAAATTGGAAAGAGTCTTGAACATTCAAACCTGTTAACCATGCAAATGGGAACATTACAATACCTAAAATATGTTCTAAAGATAACCATGGATTAATATATCCTAAAAGCTTATCAATTAATGCGGCTAAAGCAACAAAAGCAATAACGTTAGCAGCAATGATTAATACCAAACGACCAGCACCTAAGATAGAATCACCTAAGAATGAGAAGAATGGTTCTTTTACTGCATTACCTTCAGCATCAACATCGCCCACTTCAGTTTCAGCAGCTGCTGATCCTTTCATTGTAGCAACTGTATCTTCTTCTTTAGTCACTGTTACTGGATTCAACATAGATGTTACAATTAAGGCATTAATAACGTTAACTGGAACAGCAGTTAAAATATAACTACCTGGCATCATTTGAGTATATGCACCAATAATTGAAGCAGTAACACAACTCATAGACATCATAGCTAAAGTTAAGTTACGTTCAGCCTTCATTTGCTTTAATTGCAAACTTGAAATAGCCAAAGCTTCTGTGTTACCTAAAAACATCATTTCAATAGCAAAGAAAGATTCAAATTTAGGTTGTCCTGTCAACCAAGAAAGTCCTCTTCCTATCCATTTAATAACCCAAGGTAAAATACCAATATATGTCAAGATATCGAATAAAGGAACGATCATCAAAATTGGTAGAAGTACAGAAACAAACCAGTCCATTTGCTTAACTTTAACCATGCTAGGAACCGCAAATTCGATACCTACATAGGCAACTTTCATTAATTCATTAAATCCAGCTGCAGCTCCATCAACAATTGCACGTCCGATTGAAAAACTTGTTAAGAACCATGCCAAAAATAAGTTAAATAATACCATTACAGCGATGGCACGCCAATTAATTTGCTTACGATCCTTAGATAAAAGCCAACCAATCGCTAAAAAAACAAGTACACCAACAATATTTATCGCTAGATACACGATTTTTCCTCCTTGAATAAGTACGTATTAAATTTTCAGTGTTTTCATTTATGCTAACAATCTTTACATAAAATTAAACATTTCAAGTATACATGATTTCATTTGTTCTTTGCAATCTTTTATTGAAACTTAATTTTTTTAACATGTTAATAATTAAAAAATAAACTTATCCACATAAGTATATCTGAGATATTATATTTTTTATTCACAAAAAAAGTATCCATCGTACTCGCGATGGATACTTTTATAATGCTATTTACGTTTACTCTTGTAGGCCTTACGCTTAGCTTTAGCCAATTTACGTTGACGAGCCTTCTCTTTACGCTCTTTTTCTTCACGTTCCTTTCTAATTTTGAAAGGATTATTGATAAGTAACGTTTGTCCTGCTGAAAACAAATTAGTAATTACCCAATATAAAGAAAGTGCAGCAGGAACATTCAATGCAAATACAAAAATCATAATCGGCATAGACCATGTCATTACCGTTGTTATTGTATTTTGTTCAGGTTGCGCCATTGAGTTCAATTTAGAAGTTAGCCAAGTAAAAATTGCAGCTAAAATTGGTAAGATATAATATGGGTCTTTATCTCCCAACTGCATCCAAAAGAATGTACCTGACTTCAAAACATCTGATCTAAAAATAGCTTGGTACAAAGCAAACAAAATTGGCATCTGTACAATTAAAGGAAGCATACTTGCAAAAGGATTAATTCCAGCTTCAGAATATAATTTTTGCTGTTCCTTAGCCAACATTTGTCTTGATTCCATATCTTTTCCAGGATATTTTTCTTGCAATGCTTTTAATTTGGGTTGCAATTCCATCGTTTGTCGCATACTCTTCATTTGATAAATCATTAGCGGCAAGATGATGATACGAACAATAATTGTAAAAATTACAATTCCCCAGCCATAGCTATTTCCAAAAATATGACTTAATCCTTGAATAGCACGAATGAAATTCCACACAATATAATGATCCCAAAATCCCGTGCTACTAGCATCTACCTTAGTGGTTGGAGTACACCCTGACAATACAACTACCATCAGAACTAGTGAACTCAGCAGAACTAAACTGCGTTTTAACTTTTTCACTGTATATGTACCTCTCTTACGTCATTCTCCTAATACTTTGGCTAATTTCAAAACATGCTTTAGATGTTCCTTTACTTCAGCCATTGACATATAAGCAACAGTTGGTCGTGCAATCACAAGAAAATCGCAATCTTGCTTCAACTGAGGCTTCAATTCAGTTAAACTTTGGCGAATACGACGCTTTACCCAATTGCGAGCTACCGCATTTCCAATTTTTTTACCAACTGAAATTCCTACTCGAAAATGCTTTTGATCAGGCTTTTCTAGCATGTAAACCACAAATTGGCGGTTAGCACAAGACTGTCCTTGAGTAAAGACTGTTTGAAATTCCGCTTCTTTTTTGACGCGATATGACTTTCTCATAATTAAATCTCCATGAAAAGTCTACATAAGAAAAAAGACCACTGACGGTCCAGTGGCCTATGCAGACAATACTTTTCTACCTTTACGGCGTCTACGTGCTAACACATTACGACCGTTACTTGTACTCATACGTTTACGAAAACCATGTACACGTTGACGATGGCGTTTCTTTGGTTGGTAAGTTCTCTTCATTGATATACACCTCCTCGATACCCTTACTTAACAATGATACTGATTACTTTACTAAAAAGTAATTAAAATGTCAAGCTCAGACTTACTTGTTAATGTTATCATACTTTCTACTAAAAAAAAAGTAGCATTTAAATAATGAAACATCTAATTATCCACAAAATCTATAATTACACGTTAATTTATTGTGATTCTTCAAAAAATTTCTTTCTAACAATTCACAGAGTTTTTCATAGAAAAATTGTCATTTAACACCCTGTTAATAACTTTATCCACAGATATAGATCGACTTGTTTATAACCGTTATAACCCTTTATTTATCAAGGTATTTGTTTTGTTATCTTTTGTGGATAACATGTAAATAATGTACTTTTTAAATCTTCCTGTTTTCACCTGTGGATATCCGTATTCACCTGGTGTTAATAAAAAAGTCTATTATTTTCACCTGTGGAAAACTTCTTTTAAAAATGCTAAAATATATTCACAATATTTAAAAAAGGAGGCTTACCTGTGCTTAATCTAGATTTAGATTCACTTTGGCAATATATTATTGAATCTTTCAGTAAATCTTTAAATCCTGCTAGCTACAAGGCATGGTTTGGTCCAGCAGAACCTGTTCAATATATCGATCAAACACTAATCGTAAATGTTCCAACACCTTTACATAGGGATTATTGGACTCAAAAGCTTAATGGACAAATTTCAGATCTAATTCAAGAAGTATCTGGTGAAAAAATAACTGTTTTAGCTAAGCTACCTAGTGATCCTAATCCTCTAGCAAATTCAGAAAGTGTAACTACACCAAAAAAAGTTTCTGTTGTAGAAAATAATAATAGTTCTTCTTTTCTAAAAGAAACTCAACTTAATGATCGTTATACTTTTGATACTTTTGTTGTTGGTAAAGGTAATCAATTAGCACATGCAGCAGCACTAGCCGTTGCTGAAGAACCTGGCGTTTTTTACAACCCTCTCTTCTTCTACGGCGGTGTTGGCCTGGGAAAAACTCACTTAATGCACGCTATTGGACATCAAATGTTAGAAAATCGTCCTGACGCAAAAGTAAAATACGTTACTAGTGAATCCTTTGCCAATGATTTCATTAGTTCTATACAAACAAAACGTCAAGAAGAATTCAGACGTGAATATCGAAGTGTTGATTTACTACTTGTAGATGACATTCAATTTTTTGCAGATAAAGTAGGTACACAAGAAGAATTTTTCCATACTTTCAATGCACTATATGATGATAAAAAACAAATCGTACTTTCATCAGATAGATTGCCTAATGAAATTCCAAAACTTCAACAAAGACTAGTTTCTCGCTTTAAATGGGGGCTATCCGTTGATATAACTCCTCCAGATTTTGAAACGAGAATCGCAATTTTAAGAAATAAGGCTGAGGCTGAGCATGTTTCTATTCCAGATGACACTCTTAGTTATATAGCTGGTCAAATAGATTCAAATATCAGAGAACTTGAAGGTGCTTTAATGCGAGTAGAAGCCTTTTCTTCAATGACTCGCACCCCAATTTCTACTAGTCTAGCAGCTGAAGCTCTTAAAAATTTAAAAGTTAGTGGCAAATCCAGCAAATTAACTATTCCTATCATTCAAGATAAAGTAGCTAAGTATTATCATGTAACAATTGCTGATTTAAAGGGAAAGAAGCGTGTTAAATCTATCGTTATTCCTCGCCAAATTGCTATGTACTTATCACGTGAACTAACAGATGCCTCACTTCCAAAAATTGGAAATGAATTTGGTGGTAAAGATCATACAACTGTTATTCATGCTCATGAGAAGATTGCTGAAGCTCTTCATACAGACACTACTCTTCAAAAAGAAGTAAATGAACTGCGCGCTGAGCTGCAAGATTAGTCTGTGGATTAATGTTAATAACCTAATAATTTTATCCACAACAATTCCACAAGTGTTTTTCTTATATTTCAGGGTTTTATATACTTATCCACAGTATGAACAGGCCCTACTATTACTACTACTTATATAAATAATATATAAATATATATTAGGAGGATTCATATACATGAAATTTTCAATTCAACGAGCATCATTCATCAAGTATTTAAACGATGTTCAACGAGCAATATCATCCAAAACGACAATTGATATTTTAACGGGATTAAAAATGGATTTATCAAAAGATGCATTAACTTTAACTGGTAGCAATTCAGATATATCCATTGAAACAATCATTTCAATTGCAGATGATAATGCTGCATTACAAATTGAACAAGAAGGTGCAGTTGTTTTACCTGCTCGTTTCTTCAGTGAAATTGTAAAGAAATTACCAGAACAAACAATGACAATTGAAATTAACGAAAGATTTCAAGCAACAATTACTTCTGGATCAGCAGAATTTACAATTAATGGGTTAAATGCTGAAGAATATCCTCATCTTCCAGAAATTGATTCAAAAGATCAATTAACTGTTCCCGGCGATATACTAAAACAAGTTATTAGTCAAACAGTTATTGCTGTTTCTAATCAAGAAAGTCGCCCTATTTTAACTGGTATTCATTTGGTAATAAAGAATGGAGAATTACTTGCAGTAGCAACTGACTCTCATCGTTTAAGTCAACGTATTATCAAATTGTCAGGTGCTGACGATGCAGTTTATGATGTTATTATTCCAGGAAAATCTTTAAGTGAATTATCTAAAATGATTTCTGATAGTGACGAAAACATTGAAATTCAGATCTCAGAAAATCAAGCATTATTCATTCTAGGCAATACTTCTTTCTACACTCGTTTACTAGAAGGAAAATATCCTGATACTGAAAGATTAATTCCAAAAGTTTCAGAAATTACAGTTGATTTTAATGCAGTAGAATTACTTCAATCAATTGAACGTGCTTCTCTTCTATCTCATGAAGGTCGCAATAATGTAGTTAAATTAGCAATTAATCCAAGTGCACAAAGTGTTATTCTTTCAGGTAATACTCCTGAAGTCGGAAATGTTGAAGAAGAACTACATTTCAAAAATTTAGAAGGTTCAGAGTTAGAAATTTCATTTAATCCAGATTATATGAAAGACGCCCTACGTTCATTTGGTCAATCAGAAATTACAATTGCGTTTACACAACCATTACGTCCGTTCACAATTGTACCAACAGAAGATAAAGATAATTTTGTTCAGTTGATTACACCTGTGAGAACATTCTAAAAAGATAAATTAGATTAATTTATTAAATAAGACTCTTATGCTTTTTATGTATAAAGAGTCTTTTTTTTATGTAAAAAATTAATATACTATACCATTGTGATTGATTGATCAATATCAGTAGAAAATGATAGAACCGTTGAAGCTGTAAGTTTGTGTAGATTTCACAAATAAAACTAAGGGTGAATGAGTAGCTTTGGTGTAGTGTTGCCATTCTTTCAATTAATGATCCTTGTAGTTTGGATATGCTAAAAAACAAATAAGAGTTATTTTGAGCCGTTTTAATATAGGGTAGGTAGGATAAGTCTAAATTGGTGTAAAAGTGCTATAAACGGTCAAAAAAGCCTTTAAAAATTGTCTTTTTATCAAAAAAAAGGTATAATTAGGAGGTATTTAAAAGAAAGTAGGGGATATTTTGGCACAAAAAGTGAAGTTGAAGACAGACTATATAACTTTAGGTCAATTATTAAAAATTGTTGACATCATTAGTTCTGGTGGGCAAGCAAAATGGTTCTTACAAGAAAATGATGTTTTGATCAATGGTGAATTGGATAATCGTAGAGGTAGAAAGTTATATCCTAACGATTTAGTTGAAATTCCTGAATATGGAAAGTTTATGATGGAAGCTGACAAATAATGTATCTTGAAAAATTGGAACTTAAACATTTTCGAAATTATGAAGATGTTAATGTTGCTTTCTCTCCTCAAGTTAACGTTTTGATTGGAAAAAACGCTCAGGGAAAAACTAACTTGTTGGAATCTATATATGTTTTAGCAATGGCACGTAGTCATAGAACGAGCAATGATAGGGAAATGGTAACTTTTAAAAAAGATGCCGCATTAATTAGAGGAGAAGTTCATCAGCGTTTAGGTAACACGAAGTTAGAACTTCTGATAAGTCGTAAAGGTAAAAAAGCAAAAGTAAATTATTTGGAAAAAGCAAGATTGTCACAGTATATTGGACAATTGAATGTTATTTTGTTTGCACCAGAAGACCTAGCGCTAGTTAAGGGGGCTCCATCAGTTCGTCGAAGGTTCATAGATATGGAGTTTGGACAAATAGATGCTCTTTATTTACATGCCTTGACCGAATATCGTGCGGTTTTACGCCAACGAAATAAGTATCTTAAAGAACTACAAACAAAGAAAGCAACGGATAAAGTATATTTAGAAATATTATCGGAGCAACTTTCAGAAAGTGGTTCGCAAATAATTTTTAAAAGATTAGAGTTTTTGCAAGAGTTAGAAAAATATGCCGATAAGTTACATAACCAAATTACTCAAGGTAAAGAACATTTACAATTTCAGTATGAAAGTACATTGAAAGAATACCAAGGGAAGAGTGTGTCGGAATTAAAGCAATCCTTGATTGAACAGTATAAGACTATGATGGATAAAGAAATTTTTCAAGGAACAACATTGCTCGGCCCGCATAGAGATGATGTTCGTTTTATGTTGAATGACAAAAATGTCCAAGTGTATGGATCGCAAGGCCAGCAAAGAACAGCAGCGTTGTCTGTGAAATTAGCTGAAATAGATTTGATGAAAGAAAAAACACATGAATATCCAATCCTGTTGTTAGATGATGTGTTGAGTGAGTTAGATGGTGCTCGACAAACTCATTTATTGAAAACTATTCAAAATAAAGTACAAACATTCCTGACTACACCAGGATTATCAGATGTTGCGCAACAATTAATTAATAAACCCAAAATCTTTAGAATAGATAACGGAAAAATTACAGAAGAAAATTCATTTACGATTGAGGAGGAATAGCTGTGACTGAAGAAGAAAGAAAAGAAAAACTTCAAGAAGAAAAGGCAAAAGAATATGATGCTAGCCAAATACAAGTTCTTGAAGGTTTAGAAGCTGTTCGTAAACGCCCAGGTATGTACATTGGTTCAACAAGTTCTCAAGGGCTACATCATTTAGTATGGGAAATTATTGATAATGGTATCGATGAAGCTTTAGCAGGATTTGCTGATGAAATTAATGTAACAGTTGAAGAAGACAATAGCATTACTGTAAAAGATAATGGTCGTGGTATTCCTGTTGATATTCAAAAGAAAACAGGTCGTCCTGCATTAGAAACAGTTTTTACGGTCTTACATGCCGGTGGTAAATTTGGCGGTGGAGGCTATAAAGTTTCTGGTGGTCTTCATGGTGTGGGTGCCTCAGTTGTAAATGCATTATCAACAAATCTAGATGTAAAAGTCATGCGAGAAGATGATGAAAACGTCTATGGTATGGACTTTAAATTAGGTAAAGTAGCTACCTCTATGACAGTTGTAGGAAAGTGTCCTCGCCATGAACATGGAACGATTGTCCATTTCAAGCCAGATCCAGATATTTTTACAGAAACTACAACCTATGACATCAATGTGTTAACTAAAAGAATTCGTGAATTAGCCTTTTTGAATAAGGGATTAAAGATAACAATTGATGATAAACGTCAAGAAGAACCAACACATGAAGAATTTCACTATGCTGGTGGTATTAAGCATTATATTGAATTCTTGAATAAGGGTAAGGAAGTTATTTTCCCAGAACCTATTTATGTTGAAGGTGAACAAAATGGAATTACGGTGGAAGTAGCTTTACAATACACTAATGATTTCCATTCTAACTTGTTATCTTTCACCAACAATATTCATACTTATGAAGGTGGAACTCATGAATCTGGATTTAAAACTGCTTTAACAAGAGTAATTAATGATTATGGTCGTAAAAGTGGCTTGATTAAAGAAAATGATGCAAATCTTTCCGGGGAAGATGTACGTGAAGGCTTAACAGCTGTAGTATCAATTAAACATCCTAATCCACAATTTGAAGGACAAACAAAGACTAAGTTAGGAAATTCAGATGCTCGAAAGGTTACTGATAAATTATTTAGTGAAACTTTCAATAAATTTATGCTGGAAAATCCTACAGTTGCAAAGCAAATTGTAGAAAAAGGACTTTTAGCCGCTAAAGCTCGTATTGCCGCTAAAAGAGCACGTGAGGTAACACGTAAGAAGAATGGTTTAGAAATTTCTAATTTACCAGGGAAGTTAGCTGACAATACTTCAAAAGATCCTGAAATTTCAGAATTATTTATTGTCGAAGGGGACTCTGCTGGTGGATCTGCCAAGCAGGGACGTTCACGTTTAACACAAGCTATCTTACCAATTAGAGGTAAGATTTTAAACGTTGAAAAAGCAACAATAGATAGAATTTTGGCTAATGAAGAAATTCGTTCGCTATTTACAGCTTTAGGAACAGGATTTGGAGAAGAATTTGATGTTTCCAAGGCAAACTATCATAAGTTAATCATCATGACTGATGCTGATGTCGATGGTGCTCACATCAGAACTTTGCTATTAACTTTGATATATCGTTTTATGAAACCTATGCTTGACGCAGGTTACGTATATATTGCACAACCACCTTTGTATCAAGTGCGTCAAGGTAAGATGATAAAATATATTGATTCTGACGAAGAATTGAATGATGTTTTAGGAAGTTTACCACCTAGTCCAAAGCCTGTTATTCAACGTTATAAAGGTTTGGGTGAAATGGATGCTGAACAGTTATGGGAAACTACAATGAATCCTGAAAATCGTCGATTATTGAGAGTAGAATTATCAGATGCAGAAGAAGCAAATGAAGTATTTGAAATGTTGATGGGAGATCACGTTGGACCTCGTCGTCAATTTATAGAGGATAATGCAACATTTGTTAATAACTTGGATGTTTAATTACATCGTGAGCAAAAGTGTTAGGAGGTAAGAAAATTGGTAGATTTACCAAATAGAATTAAAGACGTTGATTTATCTAAAGTTATGCGTACATCGTTTTTAGACTATGCGATGAGTGTTATTGTAGCTCGTGCTTTGCCTGACGTACGCGATGGTTTAAAACCAGTTCATCGTCGTATCTTGTATGGAATGAATGAATTAGGGGTTACTCCTGATAAGCCATATAAGAAATCCGCACGTATTGTTGGTGATGTAATGGGTAAGTTTCATCCACATGGTGACTCTGCGATTTATGAATCGATGGTACGTATGGCACAAGATTTCAGTTATCGTTATATGTTAGTAGATGGGCACGGTAACTTTGGTTCTGTCGATGGTGATGGTGCTGCTGCGATGCGTTATACAGAAGCTAGAATGTCAAAGATTACTCTAGAAATGCTCCGTGATATCAATAAAGATACAATTGATTTCCAACCAAACTACGATGGAACTGAAAGAGAACCTGTTGTTTTACCAGCACGTTTTCCTAATTTGCTAGTTAATGGGGCTACAGGTATTGCTGTAGGTATGACGACAAATATCCCGCCTCACAATTTGGGAGAAGTTATTTCCGGGATTCATATGTTAATGAAAAATCCTGATGTAACTACAGCTGATTTGATGGAGGCAATCCCTGGACCAGATTTCCCTACTGGCGCAATTGTAATGGGAAAATCTGGTATCAGAAAAGCATACGAAACAGGTAAGGGTACTGTTACTTTACGTGCCAAAGTTGAAATTGATGAGCAAGCTAATGGAAAACAACAAATTGTTGTACACGAGTTGCCATACATGGTAAATAAAGCTCGATTAATTGAACGTATTGCAGAATTAGCACGTGAAAAGAAAATCGAAGGCATTACTGATGTTAAAGATGAATCAGATCGTGAAGGTATGCGTGTAACGATTGATGTTCGTAGAGATGTTAGTGCTTCAGTTGTATTAAATAATTTGTATAAATTAACATTAATGCAAACTACTTTTGGTTTTAACATGTTGGCCATTGTTAATGGAACACCAAAGATTCTTAGCTTGAAGCAAATTCTACAATACTACTTGAAACACCAAGAAGAAGTAATTCGTCGTAGAACTGAGTTTGAATTAAAGAAAGCTAAAGCAAGAGCTCATATTTTAGAAGGATTACGTATAGCTTTAGATCATATTGATGCCATCATTAATATCATTCGTGGTTCTCAAAGCCCAGATGTAGCTAAAGATAGATTGATGAATGAATATCAATTAAGTGATAAACAAGCTCAAGCTATCTTAGATATGCGTTTAGTACGTTTGACAGGACTTGAAAGAGACAAAGTTGAAAACGAATATTCGAAGACAATGGCAGCAATTGCAGACTATGAAGATATTCTAGCTAAGCCTGAAAGAATCGATAAGATCATTTATGAAGAACTACTAGAAATTCAAGAAAAATTTGGTGATGAAAGACGTACTGAATTGATGGTTGGTGAAGTTTTAAGTATTGAGGATGAAGATCTAATCGAAGAAGAAAATGTAGTAGTTACATTAACACATAATGGCTATATTAAACGTCTACCAACTAGTGATTTTAAGGCACAAAATCGTGGTGGTAGAGGTGTTCAAGGTATGGGAGTCCATGACGATGACTTCATTGAACATTTATTGACAACTTCAACTCATGATGAATTGCTATTCTTTACAAATGTTGGGAAAGTATACCGGATGAAGGCATATGAAATTCCAGAATATGGTAGAACAGCTAAAGGGATTCCGGTAATTAATTTATTGGACATCTCTGCAAATGAAAAAATTCAAACAGTGATAAATATTCCTGCAGATAAAGTTCAAACTGACAAGGAAATGTATCTGTTCTTTATCACACGTCAAGGAACGGTAAAAAGAACTTCAGTTAATGAATTTGGAAATATCCGTAAAAATGGTTTGAAAGCTATAACTTTGCGTGAAGGTGATGAATTAATAAACGTCTTAGCTACAGATGATTCTAAGAACATAATTATTGGTACTCATCAAGGTTATGCTGTATCTTTTGATGAAAAAGATATTAGATCAATGGGTCGTTCTGCCGCTGGTGTTAGAGGTATCCGTCTTCGTGATAATGACTATGTTATAGGTTCTGCAATTCTTGAACCTGAAAGTAAAGTCTTTGTTATTTCTGAAAATGGCTACGGTAAGCAAACTGCTGCTAGTGAGTATCCAATTAAAGGCCGTGGTGGAAAAGGTATAAAGACAACAAATATCACTGAAAAGAATGGGCCATTGGCAGGACTAACAACTGTAAATGGTGATGAAGATATCATGGTTATTACTGATAAAGGTGTCATGATACGCTTTAAGATTAGCGATGTATCTGAAACAGGACGAGCAACATTAGGTGTAAGATTAATTAATTTAGGTGCTGATTCAATCGTATCGACAATGACAAAAGTTGAGCCAGAAGACGAAAACGAAAATAGTGAAGAAACAACTCAAGAAGTAAGCACTGAAATTAGTGATGATACAAAAGATAGCGATGTTGCTAGATTATTAGATGCTGCTCAAAAAGATGGTGAATAGAATTTTTTAAGATTGGGAAAATATCCCAATCTTTTTTTGAAAAGATTTTTATTTTACGTATGTTAATTATTAGTAGGGTAAATCAGGAAAACTCTTGCTAAACGATTAAAATCATGATATAATTTTAATTCGTGAATGTATATCATTCAAATTAATCCTTGTTCTCTGTTCAAAGGAGAACAGAGAACCATAAGTCCATAAGGAGGTGCAAATAGACATGACAAATTACGAAATTACTTACATCATCAGCCCAGCTATCGATGAAGCAGCAAAGACTGCTTTAGTAGAACGTTTTGATAACATTTTGAAGAACGATGGTGCTGAAATCGTAGACTCAAAAGACTGGTCTAAGCGTCGTTTTGCATACGAAATTGGTGGTTTCAGTGAAGGTATTTACCACATTGTAAACATCAAGGCTGAAAATGCAGATGCAATCAACGAATTTGACCGTCTTGCAAAGATTAATGATGGTATTTTACGTCATATGATCGTTAAACGTGAAGACTAATAAATTTAAAAGAGATATAAAAAATTAAGGAGGAGTTACTGTGATTAATAGAGCTATTCTAGTAGGTCGTTTAACAAGAGATCCTGATTTACGTTACACGGCTTCTGGAGCTGCGGTTGCTACATTTACTGTTGCTGTAAATCGTCAATTTACTAACCAACAAGGTGAACGTGAAGCTGATTTTATTAACTGTGTAATGTGGCGTAAACCAGCAGAAAATTTTGCCAACTTTACTCATAAGGGTTCATTGGTTGGGATTGACGGACGAATTCAAACTCGTTCTTATGAAAACCAGCAAGGAACAAGAGTATATGTTACAGAAGTTGTAGCTGAGAATTTCTCATTGTTGGAATCACGTGCCGAAGCAGATCGTTATCGTGAACAACATGGAATGACACAAAATAATTACGGAAATAATGCTCCTTCGCAAAATCAAGCATCACAGTTTGATAGCAATCCATTTGGTGATTCTCAACAAAATAATAGTTTTGGTGGAAATACACCATCAAATAATGGAGCAGATAATAGTGCTGATCCATTTGCTGATAATGGACAATCTATTGATATTTCTGATGATGACTTGCCATTCTAGTAAGCGTGAGGAGGGAATAACATGGCTCAACAACGTAGAGGCGGACGTCGTCGCCGTAAGGTAGACTACATCGCAGCAAATCACATTGAATACATCGACTACAAGGATACAGATTTATTACGTCGTTTCATTTCTGAACGTGGAAAGATCTTACCTCGTCGAGTAACAGGTACAAGTGCTAAGAACCAACGTAAGTTAACAGTTGCTATTAAGCGTGCTCGTATCATGGGCTTATTGCCATTTGTTGCTGAAGATTAATAGTTAAAGTAAGACACTTAACAATGTTTATACATTGTTAAGTGTCTTTTTTAATCGTATATCTTGATTAATCCCTGAGTACCATCATTGCCTAATTTAAATTCATCAACCATTGTTTGATAAAGTTCTTCAGCTTTTTCTGTCGCAGGAAGACTGATACCCATGTTTTTAGCAGAATCTAGAGCAATACGTAAATCTTTGAGAAAATGCTTAGCAAAAAATCCAGGAGTATAGTCAGATGCTAAAATTCTAGGGCCGTAATTACTTAGACTCCAGTTGGCTGCTGATCCAGCTCCTACTGTAGTAAGAATAGAATCTAAGTCTAGTCCAGCTTTTTTAGCATAGACGAGCATTTCAGTTAATCCAGTCATTGTCCCAGCAATCATAATTTGATTTGCCATTTTAGCATGTTGTCCAGAACCAGCTGGGCCAAATAAGTGATAACTCTGAGAAATAACTTCAAAAATATCTGTAAGCTTATCGAATGCTTCTTTATCTCCTCCAACCATAACAGTTAAAGTACCATTTTTTGCTCCAACATCACCGCCAGATACAGGGGCATCTAAAACAAAGAGATTTCTTTTTTGACCTTCTTGATAAATTTTTTGAGCAAGAGAAGGACGACTAGTAGTCATATCAACTAGGATAGATTGTGGTTTAGCTCCTGCAAAAATTCCAGTTTTAGAATTGAAATATACATCCTCAACATCTGGTGGGAATCCAACCATTGTAAAGATAATATCACTTTGTTGGGCTACTTCTTTGGGTGAGTCAGCCCAACTAGCACCTAAAGAAACTAAATTATCAGTTTTGGATTTAGTTCGATTATATACAACCATTTCATAACCGGCTTTTAACAAATTAACAGAGATAGCATTTCCCATAACGCCAGTACCAATAAAACCAATTTTCATATAGATACCTTCTTTCTATAACGCTACTTTAATTTTAACACTAATAAGTTTTACGAAAAGAAATAATGCTTATGGAAGAAATAAGAGAGTAATGTTAGAATTTAACATGATCTAACTTTTAATAGTGATAGAATAGGTGAATTATTTGGAAAAATTATTGAGTATTGTAGTTCCGTGTTACAATTCGCAAGATTATATAGATCGTTGTGTGGAGTTATTACTTCCCGGAAATGATAGAGTTGAAATTTTATTAATAGATGATGGTTCGACAGATAGGACAGCAGAGATTATAGATAAATATGAGCGTACATATCCTAAGCAAATAAAGGCTGTTCATCAGGAAAATGGGGGACATGGGCAAGCTGTAAACACTGGAATGTATCTAGCAAAGGGAAAGTACGTAAAAGTCGTTGATAGTGATGATTGGCTAGATTTAAGTTCGTATCAGAAAGTTCTGAATTTCCTAGAGAGTTTGGAAGAATCAAACAAAGAAATTGATATGTTAATTTGTAATTATATTTACGATAAAGTGGAGTTAGGACATAAAAAGGTAATTAAGTATCGATGGTTACCAAAAAATAAATGTTTCACGTGGAACAAAGTACATTTACTGTATGGAGAATATTTTTTGATGCATGCGGTTATATATAGAACTAGTCTAGTAACCAAAGAAGCTAAATTAAAACTACCAAAGCATAAATTTTATGTAGATAACCTGTATGTATTTGAACCATTGCCTTATGTCGAAAAGATGTACTATTTAGATGTTGATTTGTATCATTATTTTATTGGAAGAGAAGATCAATCTGTTAATGAAAAAGTGATGCTCAAACGAATAGATCAACAATTGTATGTTAATAAAAGAATGATGAAATTCTATGCAGAGAATATAGATGTTAATTCTGACGTAGGAAAGTACATGAAGAGATATTTAGAAATTATTACGACTATTTCGTCGATACTTTTGATTCGTGGAAATACAAAAGAGTACTTGGATTTAAAAGATGATTTGTGGAATTATTTAAAAGAATATGGCGATGTACATAGGATTTTGCGAAGAAGATTATTTGGGATAGGTGTTAATCTTCCAGGAAAATTTGGTAGGAAATTAGCTATAGATGTTTATAAAGTAGCTCAAAGGCTATATGGCTTTAATTGATTATATAAAGGATTGAAAAATTATAAGTTCAATCCTTTTTTAATACTTTGTAAAGCAAGTGTAAAATAACTAAGTGAAATATTTCATTTGATTAACGATTGATCGAAAAAGCCACATATTATTCGCATATTTAGTACAATGAATGTTGGATAGTTTTTAAAGTAAGTATATATAGAAATAAACAGAGGAGATAAGTAATTTTGAGAATAACACAAAGATTAGTTATGGCAAGTGCAGTGTTAGCTTCAATTGGCATTACTGGAATGATGCAAAATAAGCATATTTCTAAAACTGCGATGACTGAACATAAGAGTGTTCAGAAGGCTACTGTGCAACACAATACATTTTTTTCAAAAGTAAGTGCAGATACAATCAATCAAACAGCAATTAAGGGAATAAGCAATAGTAGCTCACCATTTCCCAATGTTAGTGTAAATGATTTACAAATTTCTTCTGGAATGGGTTGGCGTAGCATAGGTGGAGTTCAATACCACCAAGGTTGGGATTTACCAGCTGTACAAGGTACTCCAGTTTTAGCTACTAATAACGGTGTGGTTAGTTATACAGGCTTTCTTCCAGATCAAGGTAATGTAGTTATCGTATATTTCCAAGAATCTAATACAGCTGTATATTTCCAACATCTAGCATCTATCACAGTATCTAAAGGTCAACAAGTAACAAGTGGCCAACAAGTGGGTACTGTCGGAGGAACAGGTGCTTCTCCAGATTACAATAGTTATGCTCCTCATTTGCATATTGGAGCTTTTAAGAATGCTTCAAACTACATTAATAATGCATACCCAATGCCATCATTACCAACAAATTCTGAAACTGCTGCAGCAACTGATTTTATTTCACCAGCTGAAATGTTCGGTGTTGATATGAATCAGAATAATTGGATTGATGAACAAACAAATATGTATGGTTCTAATAGTGAACAACCCGCATCAATCTCAGATGGCAACAACTTTGTAACAGTTGGACAAGCATTACAACAAATACAATAAGAAGATTGAAATATCCTTTTAATTATTAGACAAATTACTAATAATTAAGGGATATTTTTTATATTCTAAAGAAAAAAATAAGATATCTTTCTAGTAATATCCTTTCTTGTATAAATACTGGGATAAGTGCTATAATGCAATTATTACTGTGTACGTACATGTATGCGTATGTAATATTAATATGAAATAAGTTACTAGAATTATTCTAGGACAAATTATAGAAGGTAAGGGGAACAAATATGTGTGGATTTGTCGGTTATGTTAACCAAACAGATGTCCAAGATGATGTAATTGAAAAGATGGCTAATCGAATTCGTCACCGTGGACCTGATGATGAAGCTTTCTTTAGAGATAACAATGTTTCTATGGGATTTCGTCGTTTATCAATTATTGACTTAGCTCATGGTAAACAACCTATGTATAACCAAGACCAAACCAAAGTATTAACCTTTAATGGTGAAATTTATAACTATAAAGAAATTAGAAAAGAACTTAAAGAATTAGGATATAACTTTAGAACAGAAGTTGACTCAGAAGTTTTAATCCATGGCTATGATGCTTGGGGCCCAGAGTTGCTTCAAAAGACTCGAGGTATGTATGCTTTCGCAATCTATAACCAAAAAGAAAACGAAGTATTTTTAGCTCGTGATCATTTTGGAATTAAACCATTGTACTACTATGATGATGGTGAAACATTCTTATGGGCTTCTGAAATCAAAGCTTTCTTAGATCATCCAAACTTCAAGAAGGAATTCAATAAGGAACTACTACCTATTCATTTGAGTTTTGAATTTATTCCTTCCAAGGAAACAATGTTTAAACATGTTTATAAAGTTATGCCAGGTCAATATGTAATTCATAAGAATGGCAAGACTGAAGTACATCAATATTATAAATTTAATTATGATAAGATTGACAACTCACAAACAGTAGAAAGCGATGCTAGTCAAATTCGTAAATTAGTACGTGAATCTGTTGATGCGCATATGGTTGCGGACGTTGAAGTAGGTAGTTTCTTATCTAGTGGTGTTGACTCAAGTTATGTATTTAATGAAGCAACAAAAATTAAGAAACAACATATTCAATCATTTACATTAGGATATGATCGTTCTAAATATAGCGAAATTGACTGGGCACATGATTTTGCTGAAGGAATCGGTCAAAAGAATACACCAATCAAGATTGACGCAGATGATTATTTTGGTATTTTACCAACAATCATGTATTACATGGATGAACCATTATCTAATCCATCTGCTATGCAATTATATTTCTTATCAAAAGGTACACGTGAACACGTTAAGGTTGCTTTATCTGGTGAAGGTGCAGATGAATTCTTTGGTGGATATAATACATACCTTGAAGCTGGTCCATTCGAACGTTATCAAAAATGGGTACCAGGCTTTGTACGTAAAGGTTTAGCTAAAGCAGTTGAAAACCTACCTCGTTTCCATGGTCAACGTTTCTTAGTTCGTGGTGCACAACCATTGAGTGAACGTTACTACCGTGTAAACTATGTTTATAACTACCATGAACGTGAAAAGATCTTAAAGGATAAGAGCTTAAATGTTGATACAGGTGCATATACAAAGCACATCTTTGATGAAGTAAAAGATAAAGATGAAATGACACAAATGCAATACTTTGATATCAACACTTGGTTGCCATTTGATATTTTACAAAAGGCTGACCGCATGAGTATGGCAAACTCACTTGAAGTTCGTACACCATTAGTTGACCGTGAAGTTGCTAAATTTGCAGCTACAATGCCAATTAAGACTCGTATTCAAGGTGATACAACTAAGATTTCTTTACGTAAAGCAGCACAAGCAGAATTACCTGAAAAAGTTGCTAATAAGGAAAAATTAGGTTTCCCATCTCCAGTTGCTCAATGGATGAAAGAACCTAAGTACAAGAAGATGATAGAAGATGCCTTCACATCTGATGTTGCCAAGAAATTCTTTGATACTGATGCATTACTTGAAATCTTCAAAGAACATTTGAATGGTAAATCAAGTATGCAAAAGATTTTTACAATCTATACATTTATTTTGTGGTATCAAGTATACTTCCCTGAAGACTGTGAACATGACATTAGGGATCAAATTCGTTTTAACAATGTTAAAGCACATGCAAATGAACAGAATTTTGCAGAAGCTTAAAATATAAGATATTGTAGTCGTGAGAGAGTTCTCACGGCTATTTTTGTTGACTGATTAAAAAAGGCCTTGTTAAGATAGCAGAGAAAGGAAGTGAGTGTTTATGCCTAAAAATCGTATGGAGGCATTTAGTGATGGAGTTTTAGCAATTATAATTACAATTATGGTATTGGAGTTACATATGCCTGATGGTGCGACTTTTGACGCTATTAGGTCAATTATCCCAACTTTTATTGCATATGTGCTTAGTTATATTTACGTGGGAATTTACTGGAATAACCATCATCATTTAGTATCTACGTTATCAAGAGTATCGGGAAAATACTATGGTTCAATTTACATTGGTTATTCTGGATGTCATTATTACCTGTAGCGACAAAATGGTTAGGAACATATCCTTTTAAAACAGCACCAACCTTTGTTTATGGATTTATATTATTTATGTGTTCGATTTCTTACTATTTATTACAAATTGAAGTTTTGAAACAACATAAGAAAAATTCGAAGTTGAAGCAGTTATTTGGCAGTGACTTTAAAGGTAAAGTTTCTGTGGCATTGTATTTAACTATTACAATTTGTGCCTTATTTTTACCAATTTTAAGTTATGTCCTATTGGTTATTACAACTTTACTTTGGATTATTCCAGATAGAAGAATTGAGAGATTTTATAATCCATAAAAAATAATTTATTTTTGTATAAATAAAAATGTAATGATATGAATGGATAGATTGATAAAAAAGGAAAATTAATGCTATTTTTTTAATATAAATAATAATTAAAGATTTAATAATTGTGAACAATATGTTATAATGCTGATTTGTAACCACATATTATTATTAGGAGGATTATTTTATGTTAAAAGAATTTAAAGAATTCATATCTCGTGGTAATGTAATGGACTTAGCAGTTGGGGTAATCATCGGTGGTGCTTTTACAGCTATTGTTAATTCTTTAGTTAAGTATATTATTAATCCTTTCTTAGGTTTATTTGTCGGAGCAATTGATTTTTCTGATTTAGTATTTAAAATTGGTAATGCGACATTTAGAGTTGGTAGCTTCTTAAATGCGGTAATTAACTTCTTGATTATTGCTTTTGTTGTATTCTTAATGGTAAAAGGTATCAACAAAGTGTTACGTCAAGACAAGAAGGAAGAAGCTCCAGCACCTAAAGATCCTCAATTGGAAGTATTAGAAGAAATTAGAGATTCTTTAAAGAAACTTGATAAGTAGTAAGTTTAAATAAAAGAAATCCTATGGAATTGGAATTAACCCAATTTCATAGGATTTTTTTAGTACTCGGAAGCTCCAGAAACTGCATCTGGGATGATTTGATCTTGTTCTTTTTTCTTTTGGTCATAATTTTCCGGTAAGGTTGATGGTGTTGTAATTACATCAAAAACATTTTGCATCGCGGAGTTAAAATCATCGCGAGATTCTCCTAGTTCACGCTTTAGGAAATAACTAAATGGACGTAAAGTAGTTGCTTGATATTTTTCGATAAAACTAGCTACTTTCTGTGGATCTTGGTAACTAGGATCCAAATACATATGCTCAGTAGTAAATGGCATCTCTCGAGTAAATTTAACGTCAATTACAATTGGCTTGGAACTTTCTTTACCAGCAGCAATTGCTTCTTTAAAGTCGTCTAAAGTGTAGACTGTATACCCAATTGCACCCATTCCTTTGGCGATTGTTGCCCAATCAGTATCAGGAAGATCGACTCCAAAAACAGGTTGTTGAGTGTCATCAATTTGCTCAGCCTCGATATAGCCAAGGGTCTTATTGTTAAAAATAATGTTGATAATATTCAAATTGTACTTTACCTGTGTAATGATTTCCTCCATTAGCATAGCAAAACCACCATCGCCATTAAGACTATATACGTCACGATCTGGATAAAGTATTTTAGCTGCGATGGCCGCAGGAACACCATACCCCATAGTTGCGAATTGGCCTGAGGTAGTCCATTTTTGTTGATCATGTAAGTTCATAAGTCTAGCAAAGTTAATATTTACATTACCAACATCAAGAGTGAAGATTGCTTGATCACTAGCTTCTTGATTCAAAACTTCGAAAACTGGTTCAGGTCTAAGTGGGATATCTTCACTGTGTTTAAATCTATTTAACCATGCTAGCCAATTTTCTTTGTTAGCTAAAGCAGCTTTGTAGAATGGTGTTTCAGGTAATTCTTTACCTTGTTTAAGTAAGGCTTGCAATGTTTTTTTAGAATCAGCAAGAATTGGAACAGTAACTTGATGTCGTTTACCTAATTTTTCACTATCAATATCAATTTGAATGACTTTAGCCTTAGGATTAAAAAGGAAGATACTGAAAGGCACATCGTTACCAATCCAGAGAATTAAATCAGCATTAAATCCTAATTCTACTCCGGTTTTTGGAGCAACACGGCCAGTTGATCCCATATAAGTAGGATAGGTATCTTCAATAATTCCCTTAGCAAGAACAGAAGATACTAGAGGAAGTTTAAATTTAGCAGAAATTTCTTTCAATTCCTTAGCAGCATGTTTAGCCCCAATACCGAAGTAAACCATAGGTGCTTTAGCTGCTTTTATCAGTTCTAAAGCGTCGGTAATGGATTGAGGATTGGGTTCAGGGTAAATTGGTTCAACGTGGTTAGCAGCATTGGAAACAAAAGTATCAGGAATCATTTTCCATCCTAGGTCTTTAGGTAAAATTAGGGTGGCGACTCCACGATGCTTATAAGCTTGACGGATACCTTCATCAACAAGTTTAGGAATACTTTCAGCAGTCATAGCTGTTCTATTCCAACAAGCAACATTATCAAACCAAGGACCTTCATTGTAAGCTTGGAAGAAATCAATATTCATCTTAGTAGTAGGTACTTGCGCGATGATTGCGAATACTGGAACATGATCGGCTTTGGCATCGTGTAGTCCGTTAAGAAGATGAATGGCACCTGGACCAGCAGAGCCTAATACTACTCCAACTTTACCTGAGAGCTTAGTACTGGCAGAGGCAGCAAGTGCACCGGCTTCTTCATGCCGAACTTGAATAAATTTAATTTTATCTTGTTGATTATGTAAAGCATTCATAGTAGAGTCAAGTGAGCCACCAGGATGACCATAAATATGAGTAACTCCCCATTCATGCAAAACTTTTAACATGGCATCAGCGCCACTGATTTTATTAGGCATAAAAATTTACCTCTCTAAAAGTGATTTTACTTAAAGTTTAGGGAAAAAATAAGGTAAAGTCTAATAAAAAGCATATTAATTTTAGTAACAGAATAATATAAAAAACGGATAAAAATATCTAAATTAAGGTCCTTTTTACGGGAAAATAGACAAAATTTCACTATAAGTGTAATTTTTTATGTTAGAAATCTTTATTTTCTACTTTTTCTCTGATAAAATGTACTATGGAAGTCGTAGTTATTAGCTATCCTTGGTAAAACTTTCACTCAAACACTCAAACTACTATCAACCGATGTTAATAACCCCCCTATGTCTTCCATGAATGAACGCTTTTACTTATATTCAAACTATCACTTAGACAAAAAGCAAGAACATTCATCCTATGCTCCAGAAATCCACTCAATTTTTTGGGCTTTTTTGTATACAAATTAGTTAATTTATTCACTAAATTGAAATCGGTTACTTATTTGATATAATTATATTGATAAGGTTAAATTAATTTTGATTTGGGGTGTTATTAATTATGGAATTTAAAGTTAGTGAAGAAGCAGGACGTAAATTAATCGAAGAAATGCGTCTTGAAAAGGGCGATAGAATAAAGATATTTACTAAAATATATGGTGGAATTCCAACAGTTTTTCCAAGTTATTATCTAGGGATTATGTTAGATAATGATGAAACTGCAGGAGTTGAAGAAGTGATAGATGGTGTATCTTTCTATTTAATGCCAACAGATATGTGGTTAATCGATGATTATGATTTACATGTAGTTCTAGTTGATGGCGAAGTAGAATATAAATTCACTAAACCAGGTGAAGTTGATGCTGTTAGTGGAGCTTCTAAAAAATAAAAGGATTAGTTTGAGAGATCAAGCTAATCTTTTTTAATATTATATATTGTATAAAAATCTCAACCAAATATTTCTTTTTTAGCAAAAACGTGAAATAATAGATATTTGAGACAAGTTTAAAAAGTTAGAAGGTGTAGGAGCTGATGGCATTAGAAATAACCCCAGCTTTATCTTTATTGGATGAACACCACCTCTTAAAAGAAGTGGTTAACGAACAAAAATTGACTTTTGAAAATGTAACTTATGATTCAAGAAAAGTGTCAGATAATACTTTGTTTTTCTGTAAAGGTAATTTTAAACCTAGTTATTTAACTTCAGCTTTGGAAAAAGGTGCAACAGCCTATGTTTCTGAACAAAAGTATGCTGAAGGAATGGATGCGACAGGTATTATTGTAACTAACGTACAAAAAGCGATGGCACTATTAGGTGCAGCATTCTATGGTTTTCCTCAAAATGAGTTATTTATTATTGCTTATACAGGAACAAAAGGAAAGACTACTTCAGCTTATTTTGCGGAGCATATTCTAGCAAAAGCAACAGATAAAAAAGTAGCTCTTTTTTCAACCATTGATAGAGTGCTGGGAAATGAACCTGATCAAAGATTTAAATCAGATTTAACGACTCCAGAATCACTTGATTTATTCCATGATATGAGAGCGGCAGTTAATAATGGCATGACTCATCTAGTAATGGAAGTTTCATCACAGGCATACAAGAAGAATCGTGTGTATGGACTTAAATTTGATGTGGGGGTATTCTTAAATATCTCACCAGATCATATTGGTAGAAATGAACATCCAACATTTGATGATTATCTTCATTGTAAAGAACAACTCTTAGTAAATTCTAAGCGTTGTGTGATTAATGGAGAAACAGCTTATTTGAGAGATGTTTACTATACTGCAAAAGCAACAACAGAACCAGAAGATATATATGTTTTTGCACGCAAGGGTGCTCAAATTTCTGACAATATTCCAGTAGATATTGAATATCAAAATGATTTTGAAGATTTGCATAAAAGCGTAATTGAGGTTAAGGGACTTAGTGATAAGGCTCAAACCTTACATGTTGATGGAAAGTATGAATTAAGTGTGCCAGGCGATTATAACGAAGGAAATGCTACTAGTGCGATTATCGCTACTTTACTTGCAGGTGCTAAGAGTGAAGATGCACGCAAGACACTTGATAGAGTACATATTCCTGGTAGAATGGAAATTATTAAAACAAAAAATAATGGTACAATCTATGTTGATTATGCTCATAATTATGCTAGTTTGAAAGCTTTATTTGCCTTTTTAAAACAACAAACTCATGCAGGTAGAGTAATTGCTGTTTTGGGTTCTCCTGGAGATAAGGGGATTTCTCGTCGTCCAGGTTTCGGAAAAGCAGTTAGTGAAGAAGTTGATCATGTAATTTTGACAACGGATGATCCAGGCTTTGAAGATCCAATGAAGATTGCTCAAGAAATTGATAGTTATATCAACCATGATAATGTAAAAGTAGAGTTTGAACTAGACAGAGAAATGGCAATTGAGAAAGCTATTAAAATGAGTACGAATAACGATATAGTAGTATTAGCGGGTAAAGGAGAAGATCCTTATCAAAAGATAAAGGGTGTCGATGTACCTTATCCATCAGATGTTAATGTGGCAAAGAAAATTGTGGAGGAATTATAATGAGTGCACCAGCATTTACACCAATTTTATTAGGTAGTGACTTTAATGTTTACGGAATGGCACGTTCTTTTTATGAACTATACCATCAACCAGTTAAGGCATTTGCGGAAATAGAATTGGCACCAACAAGATTTACAAAAATTGTTGACTTAGAATTAATAGATGGTTTTTCTGAAGATCCAGTTTGGATTAATGAAATGCGTAAGATAAAGGAACGTTACGCTGATCATGAAGAACCAGTAATCTTAATTGGTTGTGGTGATGGCTATGCAGAATTGATTGCTAAGCATAAGGATGAATTGTCAGATGTATTTATTTGTCCTTACGTTGACTATGACTTATTGAAGCATTTGAATAACAAGGAACGTTTCTATGAAATGTGTGACAAGTATGACTTGCCATATCCAAAAACAAAAATCATCACTAAAGCTGATCATGACAGTGGAGACAAGATTGAACAACCATTCCAATATCCGGTAGCATTGAAACCAGCTAATAGTGTTGAATGGCTTGACGTTCATTTTGAAGGTCGTAAAAAAGCCTTTAGAATTAAGGATCGAGAAGAATTTGATTATGTCTTGAAACAAGCATATGCAAATGGCTATAAGTCTGATTTTATTTTACAAGACTTTATTCCTGGCGATGATAGTCATATGCGTGTATTGAATGCCTATGTAGATAAAGATCATAAAGTTAAGATGATGTGTATGGGACATCCTTTACTAGAAGATCCAGCACCATCAGCAATTGGAAACTATGTTGCAATATTGCCAGATTTTAATCAAGATATCTATGATCGTATCAAGAATTTCTTAGAAGCTATTAACTATACTGGTTATGCTAACTTTGATATGAAGTACGACACAAGAGATAACACATATAAGTTATTTGAAATTAATCTTCGTCAAGGAAGAAGTAGTTTCTTTGTAACTTTAGATGGTTACAATTTAGCTGATTGGGTTGTTAAAGACTACGTTAAAGATAGCTTAAAAGATCAAGAAACTGTCTACGGAAATAAAGATGAAGAACAACATGCTCTATGGTTAGGTGTGCCTGCGAAAGTATTTAAGAAATATGCCAAGGATAATGAAGATAAGCAAAAAGCTTTGGAATTAATTAAAGCTGGTCGTTACGGAACAACTTTCGAATATTCTAAAGATATGAATATTAGACGTTGGCTATTAATTAAGTGGATGAATCATAACTATGTGAAGAACTTTAATCGTTATTTCAAAGAAAATAAAGGGTGATCTAAACTTATGAAAAATTTCTTTACAATTATTGGTGGTATGGGCACGATGGCAACTGAAAGCTATATTCATCAGTTGAATTTACGTACACCTGCTAATAATGATCAAGAATATTTGAATTATATTTTGGTTAATCATGCAACAGTTCCAGATAGAACAGCCTATATCTTAGATAATAGTAAACCAAATCCTAAGATTCCATTATTGGAAGATTTTAAACAACAAGCAAGTTTAAAACCAGACTTCTTTACATTGCCATGTAATACAGCACATTATTTTTATGATGAATTACAAGCAGCAGTTGATGTACCCGTGTTGCATATGCCACGTTTAGCGGTTGAACAAATTAAGCAAGATTATCCTAATGCTAAAAGGGTAGGGATTGTCGCAACCAATGGTACTTTACATGACGGTGTATACGATAAAGAAATCTTAGATGCTGGTTATGAGTTAGTAAAACCAACAGCTGAAATTCAAGCTAAGACAATGGAATTAATTTATGATGACATTAAAGAAAAAGATTATGTTGATGGTAAATTATTCTATGAATTAGTTGAAGATATGGTAAAAGATGAAAAGTGCGATGCGGTTATTTTAGGTTGTACAGAGTTATCATTAGCTCAAGAAAGAGAGCCTATTACTGACTTACCAATTATCGATAGTCAATCAGTATTGGTCGATAAGACGTTGGAATTAGCACTAAAAACACAAAAGAATAAATAGTAAAAAACCAGTGGGCAACAACCACTGGTTTTTTGTTATCTATTAAATTTCAAACGTAAGCTTGGTTCAGTAAACCATAAAATTAGGAAATTAAGTAGTAGTAGAGTAGCGGTAGAAATGAAAACAACATTGTAATCAAAAAGACCAGCTAAAGAACCGCCTAAAAGTGAGCCGAACATATTGCCTAAAGCTTGGAAAGATTGATTCCAAGAAAAAACAGCAGATGTAGCTGATGCAGGAGAATTCTTTGTTAGTAAAGTTTGGATGGTAGGGAATAGCGCACCATCAGAAATACCAATAAAGAAACGCAGAATTCCTAGTAACCAAATGCTTGAAACAAATCCTTGTGGAAAGTACATGATAACAGCAAAAAGATAACCTGCCATTAGAACTTTATTTGATCCATGAGCATCACCATAAGCTCCTAAACGTGGGGCTGAAATGATATTGGAAATACCTGGTAAAGCAGCAATAATACCAGCTACTAGGGCAATTGGGCCTTGATTATGCATAAGTTCTTTGATGTATAAACTGATAATAGGTGCGATTGAAATATTCCCCAATTGAACCATCATAGTAGAAATAAGCAGAACAATGATTAGACGAGGGTTTTGAAATTGTGATAATAAACCACGATGTTCTTTAGAATTTTTTTCTCGTTTAATAGGTACAAAGTATTCTTTAACTAAAGTGGCAGATAAAATCCCTGCTAGGGCTAGTAAGGAAGCAGTGATAAAAAAAGTGTCTCTAATAGAGAAAAATTGGGCCAATACACCACCGATGATAGGTCCCATTAACATTCCGGAAGTTGAGCCAGTAACTAGAGTCCCTAGAGCTTTCCCACTATGTTTTCTAGGTGTTTGCGATGCTATTAAAGCTTGAGCATTTGAAATAAAGCCTGAAAATAAACCTTGAAGGGCACGTAAGGCGATTAACTCCCAAACGTTAGTGACAAGTCCCATTAAAAACATAGCAAAAGCCATACCAAAAGAGGCGCGAATTAACATGATTTTGCGTCCTTTAATATCAGCTAGCATTCCCCATAATGGAGAAACGATGGCAGTGACTAGAAAAGTAGCAGCATAGACCAAACCGCTATAAAAGGAAACTTGTGCCTTAGAAAAATGTCCTAGTTGACTGACATATAAAGACATAAATGGCATAAGCTCACTAAAAGCAATGCCAGCGATAAAAGTACAAACCCATAGAATGTATAAATTACGTTTCCATGGGCTTTTTTCTCGTTGTGCTTCGTCCATAAAGTAGTCCTTTCCTTTGTATAATATCGAAATATAGCTTATAGTAGTAAAGAAAGTAAAATAATTACTATATTAATTTACAAAGTGTAATGATAGACCTAATAATAAATAAATGCAAGTGAGAGAATAAAAATGACACAAAAAAGAAATTTATCAACCGAAAAAATAATAGAAGCAGCTAAAGTGATTATAAATAAAGAAGAGGCTGAGAAATTAAGTTTCAGTAAGGTTGCTGGTGTATTAGGGGTACATTCTCAGGCGATGTATCCATATTTTGCCGATAAAGAAGAACTAAAAATTGCAGTAATTAATGATTTTTTAGATAGTTTAACTGAACAAATAAAAGAAGAATTGCAAGGAATTTCTGGAAAAGAAGCTCTACGTATATATGGTCGTAAACTACATGAATTATTATTGATCCAGCCGCGATTAACGCGTTTGGCTTTTGGTGGAATTGATTATAGTCAAAAAGAAGAAGCAAGAAATCATTTTAAAGATTTAGTAGAATTATTGGAAAACTTGATTGAACCATTTGCTAAAAATGATGTTGATATTATAAACAGAGCACGATTATATCGAGCTGTGATATTTGGGTATGTTCAAAATGAACTGTGGGGCTTATTCAAATTAGTACTAGTTCCAGCACAAACGAGCTTTGAATTTACTTTAGAAGAAGCAATAGCGACAATTACTGCGTAGAATTAAAATTCAATTAAAAGTAAGCCTTACCATTGATTTTTAATTAACTTTATAGGATAATATTAAAATAGTCTGTTTTTTCAGATAGAGAGAGAAAAAGTTTTTTGAGGTGAACAAAATTGAATATCATTATTGCATTGATACCTGCTGTTTGTTGGGGTATTTTTCCATTAATCGCTAGCAAAACTGGCGGTGGTCCTGCTAATCAAATTCTTGGAACCGGTTTAGGTGCTACTTTGGTTGGTTTAATCGTATTTGCTATCATGCACCCAACAATTACAGCTTCCGCTTTCATTTGGGCTTTCATGGCAGGTGCTTGCTGGACAATCGGTCAAATTGGACAATTTATTTCTATGAAACCTGAACGTATGGGTGTAACAACAACTATGCCTATCTCAGCTGGTTTCCAATTAGTTGGTAACTCTTTAATTGGAATGTTATTCCTAGGTAACTGGAGTGGAACAACAGCTAAGATTATTGGTCTTGTTGCTTTGGCAATCGTTGTTGTTGGTGTTGTTTTAACAGCGGTAACTGATGATAACAAGAGTGAAGCAGCTTCTGTAAAGGATGTATTATTCTTATTAGTTACAACAGTTGGTTACTGGATCTATAGTTCATTCCCTAACTTACCAGCTGTAAGACATGTTTCTCCAACTGCATTATATTTACCTGAAATGTTAGGTATTTTGTGTGGTGCTTTAATCTTTGTTTTCGCTACTAGAGAAACATCTGCATTAACAGCACGTGAAAGTTGGGCTGGTATGATCGGTGGAGCAATTTGGGGTATTGCAGCATTTGCATATATCTTCTCTGCTCAAGAAAATGGAACTTCAAGTGCATTTATTTATACACAATTGAGTGTAGTTATTTCTACTTTAGGTGGAATGTTGTTCTTACATGAACGTAAAACTTCTCGTGAACTAGGGTTCACATTAGCTGGTTTAGTACTACTAGTTGTTGGTAGTGTAATCACAGGCTTTATCTAAAATATAAAATTAATAATTAAAAATAAGAGATGTCCCATAGTCATTGGCTAATTAGTTGATGACTATGGGATGTTTTTTTGTTAAATTCCGTATTATGTTTTAAACTCTTTTAAACTTCATATTATATTTTAAACTCTTTTAAATTTTCAAACAAGAAAAATGCTAAGTGAAGATTAAAATAAATTCTTTGACTGACATAATTTTCTGTAAGATATATAATTGAGTTTGTTACAACAATTGGTGTTTGGAGTTGATTAAAATGAGTGGTGAAGAAGCCAATAGTATGTTGCAATCTGTGATGAAGCATCATCATATGCAAATGCCATGGCACAATTTTACGCCAGATAATAGTAATACTCCTGCTAAGAGGGCAACTTTAAAAGAAAAAGCTACCTTGGTAGGAAGAGTAGGGATTATGCTTCTGTCGTACGGAACTGGTGCTTGGCGAGTGCGAGATTCTATGAATACTATTGCCAGAGAGTTAAATATTTCATGTTCGGCTGATGTAGGGTTAGTATCAATTGAATATACTTGTGTTGATGAAGAAGGGCATGGCTACACACAAGCCTTGTCTTTAGCAAGTACAGGTGTAAATACCGATAAATTGTCAGAAATGGAACAATTTGTTATGGATTTTAATAAAGGCGGTTCTGATTTAAGTGCTGAACAGATCCATGAAATACTAGATGAAATTGAGCGTAAGCCAGGACACTATACTGCTATTATGGCTGGTTTAGCGGCAGCTTCTGCATGTTGCGCCTTCGTATTTTTACTAGGTGGAGGTCTAGTAGAAATGTTGTGTTCTTTTGTAGGAGCTGGTTTTGGAAATTATATTCGTAGAAAAATGATTGAGCGGCGTATCACTTTATTGGCATGTGTGTCCGTTAGTGTGGCAGTAGCTTGCATTTTTTATTTAATTGCATTTAAATCTTTAGTAGCAGTAATGCATGTTTCATTACAGCATGAAGCTGGATATATTGGAGCGATGCTATTCGTAATTCCTGGTTTTCCATTTATTACTAGTGGACTTGATATTGCTAAACTTGATATGAGATCAGGTTTAGAAAGAATGATGTATGCGATTATGATTATCACAGTTGCTACTTTAGTAGGCTGGGTGGTAGCGATGGCAGTTCATTTAAAACCAGTAAACTTCATTCCATTAGATCTAGGAGTAATACCAATGATGTTTTTGCGGATTCCTGCTAGTTTTGTCGGGGTATTTGGATTCTCAATTATGTTTAATAGTACAATTGAGATGGCAACTTGGGCTGGAATAATAGGAGCTATTGCTAATACACTTAGGTTAGAATTAGTGGATTTAACCAGCATTCCAGCAGGAGCGGCCGCATTTATTGCTGCACTAGTTGCAGGTTTATTAGCATCGCTAATTAAGGGGTATCCACGTATTTCTTTAACGGTACCTTCGATAGTGATCATGGTTCCTGGATTATATATGTATCGTGCTGTATATAATATTGGAGTTGCTTCAATTAATGTGGGAGCAACTTGGCTTACTGAAGCAGCGTTAATAGTGATGTTTTTACCATTGGGATTAATTACTGCACGTATTTTAACTGATAAAAAATGGCGTTATAAAGATTAGAAAGGAAAGATAATTTGGTATTAAAAGTAGAAAAGATTTCAACTAAGTCACAAGATTTTAAGCAGATAAAGAGAGTTTATGAGGAAGTTTTTCCAAAAGTTGAACGAATTCCTTTGTGGTTATTGAAAATGAGAGCGAATGAAGGAAAAGCAGAATTTTGTAGTCTTTATGATGAAAATGAATGGATTGGTTTCTTCTATACAATTTTGACAAAGAAATTAGCATATATCTTCTTTCTAGCAGTAGATCCTGATAGACAAGGCGATGGTTATGGTAGCCAAGCTCTTGAAGTAATCAAAGAACGTTATCAAGATTATACAATGGGATTAAGTTCTGAGAGACCTAGTCCAGAAGCTCCAAACAATGAGCAAAGAATTCGCCGACAAAACTTTTACGAACGTAATGGTTTTACAAAGGCTGGATTTTATAGTGTAGAAAAAGGTGGAGTAAGATACGACTTTCTTAGTCCACAAGGCAAGGTTAAGCCTAACTTATATGTTGATTTAATGGCTGAATTTTTCAAGCAAAGACAGGCTTATTATTTGCCATTAAGAGTTGAAAAAGATGATGAATAATTAAAAAGCTGGTAGAAAATTTCTGCCAGTTTTTTATTCCCCAAAATACATAAAAGATAACATCAAATGTCACTTTATGACAACATTTAATTATCCGTTAAAAACTTATAAAATAAATGACAATTAGTTGTTTACAAGACAACGTGAGAGTGTTATTCTGGTCTCTAAATTGTAAAAATAAAAGAGGTGATTTAAGTTATGTCAATGAAAACGAAGGGCATATTATTAGCTGCTGGTGGAGCATCATTATGGGGAGGTTCAGGAGCAGCAGCCCAGCAATTATTCATGACACATGCAGTGACAACAGAGTGGTTAGTAGCTGTTAGATTATTAGGTGCAGGATTACTATTATTAATTTGGGGATTAATTAAGTCTTCAAAACAAATCGATGAAATTATTCATGATCGAAAAAATATGGCAATGGTTTTGGCATTCGCAATTTTCGGAGTTATGAATTCACAATTATCTTATTTTTTTGCTATTAAATATAGCAATGCACCGACAGCGACAGTCTTACAATATTTACAGCCAGTATTGATCGTTTTATGGATGGCTTTTGGTCAGAAAATTAGACCAAGAAGGGTAGATGGAATTTCAATTGTCGTAGCATTAATGGGAACATTTTTGCTAGTAACTGGTGGTCGTTTAGATACACTAACTCTAACCCCAATTGCGTTAGCTTGGGGATTATGGAGTGCAGTTGCTGCTACATTATATACATTACTTCCAAGTGGATTGTTGAAAAAATACGATGCGATGGTAGTATGTGGGCTAGCGATGTTTGTTAGTGGAATTATTATGTTGCCATGGTTCTTAACAATGGAACAACCACATTTATCATTATTCAATATAGTGTTAGTGATCTATATTGTGGTATTTGGAACGATGTTTGCCTATACCTTATTTTTACAAAGTATTCGTTATATAGCACCATCCGTTACCGGAATTTTAAGTGCTTTTGAACCATTGATTGCGACAATTTTAGCTGTTACTTTATTAGGAACTAAATTATCAACAGCCGCAATTATTGGATCATTATTGATTGTTTTAACAACAGTTATTCAAGCTGTGCCATTTAATGTAATATGGCGAAGATTTAGAAGGGTTAAATAAAATAACTGAAAAGTAAAAATGTTGAATTTGAACATAGGACCAATTTTTGAATTTCTGCAAAAATAAGCTAAAATTTGCAGAAATTAGAAAATTGGTCCTATCTTAAAATCGCCAAAAACAAAAATAAAGTCTTGAAATTATCCTCGTTGATAAATTCAAGACTTATTTTTATTGATTTAATTCTTCGGTTAGTGCAATAACTTTATCGACTGTGTCGTTTAAGAACTTGATAGTATTATGCAAAGGTTCTGCAGTAGTAACATCAACTCCTGCAACTTTAGCTGCATCCATTGGGGCCTTTTGATCACCTAGAGAGATATATTCTAACCAACGATCAACGGCAGGTTGACCTTCTTCTAAAACTTTAAGATAAGCTTGAGTAGCAATTGTTAAGCCAGCAGAATAAGTGTAAGAATATAATCCCATGTAGTAGTGGGATTGACGCATCCAAGTTAGACCAGCATTTTCGTCAATATCTACAGCATCGCCCCAGAAACGTTTTTGAACATCCATTTTAATTTGAGTAAGTTTATCACCATCAAAAGTTTGACCATTTTCAACTAAAGTATAAACTTCACGTTGAAAAGCTGCTTCCAATAAGTGGGTGATAAAGTTATGGAAGTAAGTATTTGTTAGCATCGTGGTATATGCGAAACGTTTCATGCGAGGATCATCACTCTTTTGTTCCAATGAATGAGTTAATAATAATTCATTAAAAGTAGAAGGAGACTCGATTAAGTATAATGATGGTTCACTTGTTAAGATTGAATTATTTTCGTTAATCTTAATAAAGTTACCAGCGTGTCCTAATTCATGAATTAAAGTATAGACATCAGGTAAAACACCAGTCCAAGACATCAAGATGTAAGGATGAAGGCCGTATGGAGTTGTTTCAAAGCCACCAGATTCTTTACCGGCATTGGCAGGGAAATCTACCCAGCGTTCAGGGAAAGCTTTCAAAATCACGTTTTTATAATCTTCACCAAGTACGGAAACAGCTTCGCTAATATAGCCAGTAGCAGATTCTAAATCAGCTTTAGGTGCGAATTCAGGATCTAAGTCGATTTGTAAATCAGAGTAAAGCATCTTGTCTAAGCCACGTTCTTTTTGTAGAAGTTTAACGTATTTTTGCATAACAGGACCAAGTTCATCGATAATAACATCAATTTGTCGGTCAAATGTTTCACATGAAACTTCTTGATCTGATAACAAGTAATCAAAAACGGAATCATAGCCACGTAAATCAGCAAGTTTCTTTTCCTTGCTTACTTGAGTGTAATAATTAGCGGCAACTGTATTTTTATGTTTGCGCAAAGTATCAGAGAAAATTTGGTGTGCCTTATGACGTACTTCAGGATTTGGATGATATTGATAAGTATTTTCATAAAGTACAAATGACATAGGATAAGTCTTGCCATCAACTTCAAAATCTTCCATATCCCAATCAGCAGCACGAGCTGTAGTATAGATACGCTCAGACGAGTTAAGTGTAGGACTTAATGTCGCTAAAGTTTTCTCTACTTCTGGTGATAATTGATGTGGTTTTTCAACTTTCCAATGACGAACAACAGGAGCAAATTGAGGTTCAATTTCTGCAACTTGATCAAGTAAAGACACTGGATTAGTTAGAACTTCAGTCTTGAAAAATGACAAATCAGCTGTAATTGTAGCTTGTAAATTATCATTTTCAACTAGCATCTGATTGTATTCAGGATTTGTCATATCTGTAGTTTGAGGTAGGAAAGCATAGTGTTCAATCCAACTAAGCTTTTGATAGATAGTTTCTAAATCATGTAAAGCAGCAATAATAATTTTAGCCTCAGTTAATTTAGAACGATAGTTATTTTGAAATTGTGTAACTAATTCTCTAACTGCTACCATATCTGCTTTCCAAGCTTTTTTATCTGGATAAATAGCGGTTAAATCCCATGTTTCATTAACTGGAACTTCACTTCTTTTTGGTAAAGCCATAACATCACCTCTAATAATTAATTAATGACAGTATAGCCGAGATTTTTTAAGTAAGCAATTTAAAACCATTGACGAAATAAAAATTAGGTGCTAGAATTGCTTACAATTAGTTAATAGACTTACATAGATGATAGGAGGAACACCAAAATGCGTGAATTTAATTCAGTTGAATTAAATACATGTTGTTGTGAAGCGTGTCAATTGCGTTTCACGTTTTTTGTGTGCCAATAATCTGTTTTAACAAGTAATTAGATTATAACCATAACTTATACGTAGAATCGTAATTGACACTAATCCAGTAAATTTGGGTTGGTGTCTTTTTTTTAACTAAAATTAATTTGGAAGTGATGATAATGATTGTAAAAAGTGTCTATGAGTTGATAGGACAGACGCCTTTAATAGAGTTAGATGTGCCAGTAGCTAAAGGAAGTAGGATTTTAGCTAAGTTAGAGTCTTTTAATCCTGGTGGTAGTGTTAAGGATAGATTGGGAATATCTTTGATTGAAGCAGCATTAAAGAGAGGCGATATTGATAAAGATACGACAATTATAGAACCCACAGCTGGTAATACTGGAATTGGTTTGGCTTTAGCAACTCAAAAGTATCATTTAAAGACAATTTTGGTAGTACCAGAGCATTTCTCAGCTGAAAAACAAACTTTAATGAGAGCGTTGGGTGCTGAAATTATTAATACTCCTAGAGCTGAAGGCATGCAGGGAGCTTTGAGAAAAAGTCGCGAATTAGCTAATCAGATCGCTAATAGTTATATACCTAATCAATTTGAAAATAGTGATAATCCTGATGCTTATACTAGAGGATTGGGACAAGAAATTATAGATGACTTACAAGCAAATAATTTGAAATTAGATGCTTTTGTGGCAGGTGCAGGAACAGGGGGAACCTTTGCTGGAACGGCCGAAACATTACAAGCAGAGTATCCAGAGTTAACTTCAGTAGTAGTTCAACCAGAGGGATCAATTTTGGATAATCAACCTGAACATCCTCATCGGACAGAAGGAATTGGCGTTGAGAAAGTTCCCCCTTTTTTCAAAAAATTAAAGGTTGATGAAGTTCAAACCATCAGTGATGATGAAGCTTTTAATTATGTTAAACAAATGGCACAAGATCAAGGCTTGTTTATTGGCTCTTCATCTGGTGCAGCATTAGCAGCAAGCATGCATATGGCAGAAAAATTGCCAGCAAATTCAACTATTGTGACAATTTTTCCAGATTCTAGTGAAAGATATTTAAGTGAAAATATATACGATTAATCGGAGGTAAAGATAATGAAATTTGAAACAAAATTAATTCATGGCGGACAAAGTGAAGATCAAGCAACAGGAGCAGTATCAATCCCTGTATATCGTTCATCAACATTCCATCAATATGAGTTGGGTGGTAATCCTAAGTGGGAATACAGTCGTACAGGAAATCCTACACGTGCAGCCTTAGAAGCGTTGATTGCTGATTTGGAAGGTGGGGTAGCTGGATTTGCCTTTGCTTCAGGTTCAGCAGCAATTCATGCTACATTCTCTATGTATTCAGCTCATGATCATTTTATCGTAGGAAGCGACGTTTATGGTGGAACTTTCCGTTTGATAAATAAAGTGTTGAAACGATTTGGTTTAGAATTTACAGTTGTTGATATGCAAGATTTGGCAGCAGTTGAAAATGCAATTCAAGATAACACAGTGGCAATCTACTTTGAAACACCAACAAATCCTTTGTTACAGATTGCAGATATTGCAGCTATTACAAAGATTGCTAAGAAACATAAGTTAAAGACAATCGTTGATAATACTTTCGCAACTCCATACAATCAAAGACCACTTGAATTAGGTGCTGATATTGTGGTCCATTCGGCTACTAAATATTTAGGTGGACATAGCGATGTAGTAGCAGGTTTAGCAGTTACTAGTGATGAAAAAATTGCAGAAAAACTAGCATTTCTACAAAATTCAATCGGTAGTACATTAGGACCAGATGATAGCTGGTTGATTCAAAGAGGAATTAAGACATTAGGTGCTAGAATGAGAGTTCATCATGCTAATACCGAAGCTATAATTAAGTTTTTAGAAAATGATGATCGCGTTGCAAGAATTCTTTACCCTGGTTTACCTGATTTTTCTGGCTATGAAGTAGCTAAAAAACAAATGGATCATTTTGGAGCGATGATTTCTTTTGAATTACAAGAAGGATTAGATACTAAAAAGTTTGTTGAAAGTTTGAAAGTAATTTCTCTTGCAGAAAGTCTAGGTGGGATTGAAAGTTTAATTGAAGTTCCATCAGTAATGACACATGGTTCAATTCCTAGAGAAATTCGTTTAGAAAATGGAATTAAAGATGAATTGATTCGTTTGTCAGTAGGAATTGAAGATGAAGAAGACTTGATTAACGATTTGAAACAAGCTTTGGATAAGATTGGATAATTATCAATTGAAATAGTAATGACAGAAGACATCTAAGTGTTGAAAGTATCACTTAGGTGTCTTTTTTTAATTCTAATAATTTTATTTGACTAAAATTATAAAAAAATGTTAAATTAATTAAAAATATTCTTTTACATAGAAAAGAGGTCTTTATTATGACAACAAATTATATGAGTAACTATAGCTATGGCCCAGATTGTTTTAAAGAGATTCCAGAAGTTTTAGATAAATATAAAGTACATAAAGTTGTTTTCATTGGTGGAGAAAAAGCATTAAAGAATTCTCAAGAAGATGTGAAAAATGTTCTGGAAAGTAATGGATTCTATGTAACTGGAAGTTTTGTTTACGGAAAAAATGCAACTCAAGCAAATATAGATAAATTGGTAGAAAAATCTAAAGTTCAAGATGCAGATATAATTTTTGGTTTTGGTGGAGGTCGAGCATTAGATACTGTAAAAATGGTAGCAAAAGCTTTAGATAAGACTATTTTTACATTCCCAACAATCTGTTCAAATTGTTCAGCTGGGACTGCTATTGCTGTTTTGTATAAAGATGATGGTTCATTTGATAAGTATGGATATCCTGATGTGCCAGCACATGTTTTCATTAATACAAGTGTGATTGCTAAAGCACCGAAAGAATATTTTTGGGCGGGAGTAGGTGATGGTATTAGTAAGGCTCCTGAAGTAGAACATGCAGTAGCTGCAGCAGTTGAACGTGGTGTGGAATTGCCTCATACAGCAGTGTTAGGTGCAGCAATCGCGGCTTCTTCTAAAGATGCTTTCTATAAGTACGGAGAACAAGGAATTAAAGATGTAGAGAATGGAACTGTAAGTAAAGCTATCGAAGAAGTAGCTCTGGACATTGTAGTTTCAACAGGTTATGCTTCGAACTTGGTAAATCAAGACGATTTTTACTACAATTCTTGCCATGCTCATGCTTTCTACAATGCAACGACAGCGATTAAAAAGGAAAAAGAACCATTGCATGGACAAGTTGTTTCCTTTGGGGTAATGGTATTACATGCTTATTTCAATGAGCTAGAGGAATTAAAGAAAGTAGCTACTTTCAATAAAAAACTGGGATTACCAGTAACATTGGAAGAAATAGGATTAAAGGTTAGCGATGCAGAAAAAATAACAGAACTTGCGATGCAAACTAATGAATATAAACAGACCCCATTTGATAAGGAAAAATACATAGAAGCAATTAAATTGGCAGATAAGATGGGTAGTGAAAACGCCTAACATTTTTTCAAAGTGTAAAAATAGTCTATGAAAATACAAGCAAATTATTTTGTGTCCAACACATTTTGAATTATCATGAATTTAAAATGTGAGGTGTTCAAAATGAAAGAAACAAAAGAAGAATTGAGACAAAGAATTGGCGAAGAAGCTTACCAAGTTACACAAAATGCAGCAACTGAACGTGCTTTTACAGGTAAGTATGATGAATTTTTTGAAGATGGAATTTATGTAGATGTTGTTAGTGGAGAACCGCTATTTTCTTCTAAAGATAAGTATAATTCAGGTTGTGGCTGGCCTGCTTTTACTCAACCAATTAATAATCGCATGGTAACAAATCATGAAGATAATTCATTCGGGATGCATCGCGTAGAAGTTAGAAGTCGTCAGGCACAATCTCATCTTGGACATGTTTTTAATGATGGTCCACAAGATCGAGGTGGCTTACGATACTGCATAAATTCAGCCGCTTTACAATTTATTCCAGTTGCTGAATTAGATGAAAAGGGATACGGAGAGTATAAGAAATTATTTGAATAGTTTCGAGGTGTAAAAATAGTCTGAAAAAATAAAGAAATCTATTCTATTAATATTGTAATTTACTTTCGTTTGTATATTATTTGTGCTACATTTAATATACAAATGAGGTGATAATATGACAAAAACAGTTACAACTACTATTAGATTAGATGAAGAACTTAAAAAAGAATTAACACATGACTTAGATATTATGGGATTGAGTATAAATGCTTATTTTACAATGGCAGCCAAGCAATTGGTATTAAAGAAAAAAATACCTTTTGAAATTTCAACATCTAGTAATGATATTCCTAATGAGACAACAAGAAAAGCAATGATTTTAGCGGAAGCTAAAGAATTAGGGTTAATACCAGATGATAGTCCAAGATTTAGCAATGTTGATGATATGATGGAGTTCTTGGATGGAGAGTAATTTTGAACTAATCTTTGAACCGCAATTTACTAAGGATTATCGAAAGTTAAAAAAAGAGCATCCAGAACTTATACCTGACTTACGCGGAAGCTTTAAGAACTTTCGATGTATGGAATAGTTAATGAGATAAGTAAGCCACACACATTGAATAATAGAGGTGGCAATTATAATGGAAATCAAGAATACCATTTATCTAATGGAAAGGTAGATGTGTTAGTTATCTATAATCCACATAAAACCAATCCTGCTATAAGAATGATAAGGATTGGCACTCATAAAGACTTATTTCAGGGTGAATTGAAGTGATTCTCTTATGCGAAGAGGATATTTCAATAAAAAATCTCTCCAATACAACCCAAAAAAGACATTCAGAAAAATTCTGAATGTCTTTTCTTTTAACTATAAATAACAACAGGTTCATATTGTTCGACATTGTCGTAAATTTGACTAATTTGTGCAGGTCGAACGTTAACACAACCGTGTGATCCATCAGTTAGATAAGCTGTACTACTCCAGTTTTTACGCCAATCAGCATCGTGGAATCCACATCCATCTAAAGTAAATGGAGCCCAACGACTAACGGGACTTGCATAAGCACTGTTGTCGGCGTTTTTGCCTCGAAGTGTAGTATTAGTCTGTTTGTACATGATGTAGTACAAGCCAGTAGGAGTGTTGTAATTTCCATCGTTAGTACCAGTAACGACATTAAGTGAAGCTACTTGAGTACCATTCTTATATACCCATACATGTTGTTGGGAGATAGAAACTTCAACGTAAGAATTACCGATACCACTGTTGGATGTAGTGTTATATCCTAGACCATTTTCGGTATAGCCTTCACCATAAATATCACTTTTGGCATTAAGGCTAGAATCACCTTTTTCAAAAGCAGTGGTGATAGATTTTGTAGCCTTAATAGGGCTAAGAGCCCATCCATAGGTACCCTTATCTAAGGTAATTTCAGAACCACCAGTTGTTTTGAATTTGAGATTCTTATCGAGTGTACTTTGACTGTCGTTGATATCATCAATTTTCTTCTTTAAATTAGCAGCATCATATTCATATTTTCCATCTACAATTTTAGCGGAATTAATAACATCTTTAGCAGCTAAAGTATAAGTCTTATTTTGAACAGTGTAATTAACTTTTTGATCAGCTAATTTTTCTAATTTAGCTTTGTCAGCTTGAACTTGCTTGCTATCAGCACTAATTGGTTGAGTGTAGACAGTAGTAAGTTTTATTTGATTATCGCTAAATTGCTTATCATATTCTTGCATAATTTTATCTATATCATATTGATTACCCTTTTTAGCGTTAATAACATGGACAGAACCATTCTTTAACTCTGCATAGGCATCTTTAGGAGCTGTTCGACTAACGTTTAAACGTTCTAGTTCACTTTTAACAGCTGCACGCAATTCATTTTTACGATAAGAGTAATCACTATCACCCTTAGCTTGGTAGTCGTAACTACGACTAGATGGGAAAAGGCTGAATTGCTTGTCAAAAATTTCTTGAACCTTTTCTTGAGAAACAGCATTAGTTGAATTGGTAGGATCGCTACCTTTAACAAGTAATTTTTCCCCTAGATATACATTGTTATTTAATTTAGTTGTTTTGAGTTTTTGCGTAGCTTCAGCGACTGACATTCCTCCAACTTTAACACCATTGATTTCGATATTACGATTGAAATGTTGCTTTTGATAGAAGAATGAGCCACCACAGATAAGGACTACAGCGCCTAAACCTGCAGCTAGCCATTTATTTCCCTTATTTATAAAAATCACCCCATATAAAAACTATCTGTAAAACATAAAGTACACAATCTAATCTCTCTAATTAATATTATATACATTAAATTAACAATTTGTTAGTACAAAGTATTAAAATTCTGCGAAAAGCAGATTTTTTGACATTAATCTCTATAGGGACTATAATCTTTTTATTTCAAAAAAGTCTACACAAGGACTAATTTTAGTTTGAGGTGAGTATTACGAAAGATGAAGTCCAAGCATTAACGTCAAGATTAGATTTATTGATCGCTAAAGGAGCTAGAGAATACAAGGATTGGAATCAAAAACATGGGTTAACTGATTATCGTAGTGTGATTTTATATGAATTACTTTTACATACGAGATTAACTCAAAAACAAATTGTAGAGAGAACTAATCTTCCTAAACAATCAATTAATAAAGGAATCTTACAACTAAGAGATGAAGGTTATCTTACTTTAGAACAAGATGAAAAGGATAACCGAGTAAAATATTGTTTTTTAACAGAGGAGGGTGAGAAGTATGCGAAGTTAAAAATTCAACCATTACTAGATATTGAAGAAAAAATTATTATGAAAATGGGAAAAGAGAAAATAGAACAGTTAAATGAATTACTAGAAGAATGGAATTTAAATTTCAAAAAATACAAAGATGAAGAATGAGAGGTAAGAAGATGCAGATTTTGATGGCACATTTTAAGAACTATAAAAAAGAAGTTCTTAGTGCAATTATTTCAATTTTTATTGTCGCATTTGTCGCGGTTTGGCAACCGAGATTACTGCAATATGTGCTGACTGCAATAGTGCAAGACAATCAAGTAGAAGTTAGAAACTACGGAATTCAATTAATAATTTTGGCTCTTGTGGGAATTATTGCTGGGATTGTTAATGTTTATTCGGCTGCTAGAGTGGCACAAGGTGTAACCAGTGATTTGCGTGAAGAAGTGTACACGAAGATTCAAAATTTTTCTTTTGGAAATATTGAGAAATTTTCCACTGGTAGCTTAGTGGTACGTCTAATTAATGATATGAACCAAGTTACTAATATGATTATGACCATATTTATGCAAGTTTTCCGGGTACCTTTAATTTTAGTTGGTGCTTTTATTTTGGGAATAATAACCGTTCCTCGCTTATGGTGGTTAGAAGTTCTGATGGTTGTCTTAATCATGGGAATAACAGCAATTATTTTCAAAAAGATGGGATCTTTATTCGATAAAGTTCAAGATTTAATGGATAAGATTAATACGCAGGCTAAAGAAAATTTACAAGGTGTCCGTGTAGTTAAATCTTTTAATCAAGAGGGACAAGAGATTAATAAATTTAATCAAACTTCCGATACGTTAAATAACGTTAATTTAAAGATAGGATACCTTTTTTCAACGGTTATTCCGTCATTTGAATTAATCGCGTATGTTATTATTGCGGCTGCGATTTACTTAATCGGTGGCTCAATTCTTGAACATCCAAGTGATATTGCAGTGATTAGTTCCTATGTAACATATATTATGCAACTATTGTATGCCATTATGATCGGTAGCTTTGTAATGTCTATTTTCGCTCGTGGGGGCGTTTCTTTAAAACGTATTAAAGAAGTTCTTGAGACTCAACCTGATGTTGTCTTTAAAGATGATGCACCTGCAGAAGAACTGGATGGGGATGTTGAATTTGACAATGTTACTTTTGCTTATCCAGATGCAGACAAACCAATTTTAAAGAATATCTCTTTTAAAGTTAAATCAGGTGAAATGGTGGGAATTGTTGGTGCGACTGGTTCAGGAAAATCTAGCTTAGCTCAATTATTGCCACGTTTATACGATCCAACTGAAGGAACAGTTAGGATTGGCGGACATAATTTACGTGATGTGAATGAGAAGTCATTACGTGATACTGTGTCGTATGTTCTACAAAGAGCAATTTTATTTTCAGGTACAATTGCTAGCAATTTGCGTCAAGGAAAAGCTGACGCTACTAATTATGAATTAGAGCGTGCATCGCAAATCGCGCAAGCACAAGAATTTATCAGTCGTTACAAAGATACTTTTGATCACGAGGTAGAAGAACGATCTTCTAACTATTCAGGAGGACAAAAGCAACGGCTATCAATAGCTAGAGGCGTTGTGGGAAAGCCTAAGATTTTAATTCTAGATGATTCAACCTCTGCTTTAGATGCTAAATCTGAAAAGTTGGTTCAAGAAGCATTAGAAAAAGAGTTAAAAAATACAACGACATTTATTATTGCTGAAAAAATTGTATCAGTAATGAATGCAGATAAGATTATTGTTTTGGATAATGGTAGATTGGTGGCTCAGGGAACTCATCAAGAATTACTAGAAAATTCACCAATTTATCAAGAAATTTATGCAACTCAAAAAGCACGAGAAAAGGCAGGTGATATCATTGAGTGATACTAGAAAATCGTTAAGATATTTTATTAAGTATTTAAGACCTTACTGGAAAGGAATTACACTGGTAGTGCTATTTACAATCATTTTTACGTGGGCGCAAGTTGAAGCTCCACATTACTTAGGTTTAGCACTTACATCGTTAACAAAATATGTAGAACAGTATTTCAATCCAGCTAGTAGGGCGACAGCATCAATGGATGATTTCTACCAAGCTTTGAAATTAATGCTGATTTTCTTTATTTTAAACGCGATTATCATGCTATTTACATGGGTTATTACCTCAAGATTTAATGCTCATTCAACTAATAATATGCGTGAGAATTTGTTTGGTAAGTTACAGAAGATGACGATTAAGTATTTTGATACGCATCAAGATGGAAAGATATTGTCATTGTTTAACTCTGATTTGGATAATATCTTTAATGCGATGAACAATGCGGTATTTGAAGTTATTTCGCAAACAGCACTGTTTATTGGAACAATATGGATGATGTTCAGAATTGATGTTAGATTAGCTTTAGTAACAGTGGCCTCAACTCCATTTGTTGTAGTCTTGAGTTGGATAATTATGAGAAAGGCACGCAAGTATTTAGATGCTCAACAAGATGAAATTAGTAATCTAAATGGCTACATTAATGAACAAATTAATGGTCAGAAAGTAATTATCACAAATGGGTTGCAAAAGGAATCAGTTGAGGGGTTTAAAGTTCATAATAAAAAAGTCCGTGATGCGATGTTTAAAGGACAATTCTATTCCGGAATTCTTTTCCCAATGATGCAAGGCCTATCAGTATTGAACCTATCTATTGTGATTGCGATGGGTTCATTATGGGTGGTTGACGGAACTTATAGTAGAGCAGTTGGTTTAGGGTTAATTGTGACTTTCGTACAGTATTCACAGACTTATTTCCAACCTTTAACTCAGTTAACTTCTATTTATTCCATGATCCAATTAGCACTGACAGGTGGTAGACGTCTAGCAACAATTGAAGAACAAGCTGAAGAAAACCAAGTTCCAACAGGACAAGAACTTAAGTCACTTGAAAAAGGAGTTAAGTTAGAAGATGTTCACTTTGGATACAATGAAAACAAGGAAATTTTGCATGGAATTAATATTTCTGTGAATAAAGGTGAGTCAGTGGCATTAGTTGGTCCAACTGGTTCTGGGAAAACAACCGTAATGAACCTGTTGAATCGTTTCTATGATGTTACAGGTGGAAAAGTAACTTTTGATGATGTGGATGTCAGAGATTTAACTTTGGAATCACTTCGTAATAATGTAGGAATTGTTTTACAGGATTCAATTCTCTTTTCAGGAACTGTGGCAGATAATATTAAGTATGGCAAGCCAAATGCCAGCCAAAAAGAAATAGAAGAAGCGGCTAAACAAGCTAATATTCATGACTTTATTATGACTCTACCGCAGGGATATAATACTGAAATTAACGATGAAAATTCCGTCTTTTCAACTGGTCAGAAGCAGTTAATTTCAATCGCAAGAACAATATTAACTAATCCACCATTCTTGATTTTGGATGAGGCAACGTCAAATGTTGATACTGTAACTGAAGAAAAGATCCAAAAGGCGATGGATGCAGTGATTGCAGGTAGGACAAGTTTTGTGATTGCACATAGGTTAAAGACTATTATTAATTCTGATAAGATTGTGGTATTGAAGGACGGTAAAGTCTTAGAAGAAGGTAATCATGAAGAATTATTGAAAGAAAAAGGTTTCTACTATAATCTATACACAAACCAGATGGCATTTGAATAAAGTGAAAAGATAGGTATGGGCGAATTTCCATGCCTATTTTTTAGTTATAAATTTTATTGTTAAAAGGATTATTTTAGTATAGACTAAATGTTATGAATGAATAGATAGGGGTATAAAAATGAAGAAAAAACTATTTAAAACATTATTACTTTTAAGTATTGTGACATTTTCAGGGAGTTTATTGAGTGCGTGTGGTAAAGACGATTCTCAAAATACAAGCGTAAAAAGGACTAAAAAGATATCTACCGCAACTTCTTCAGAAGATAAAGCAAAAGAAAAAGTAGCAAGCAGTAGTAAAGAAAGTACAAGTAGTATTGAAAGTAGTTCTAGTGAGGATGAGAATAATAGCTCATCTGATGTAGAAAATACAGACTATGGAAAAGTTACTACAATAAAAGAAAGAGAAACTAATAAGCAAATTACACAAGGTGACTTATCTATAGTTATAAAAAATGTAAAGATATTAAAATATGAAGCTAAAGATAGAGATCAATTAGATTCAGCAAATTTTGAAAATGTAAAGAATCCGTACTATGTTGTTCAATTTAGTTATGATATAACAAATAATAGTGAAAAGAAATTGGATTTATTAGGGGTCTCAGCAGTAGATGTAGATTCAAAAGAGCTAGGACAAATAATAACTTTGCATGATAATGAAGATATTGATGATGCTGATATACCAATTAGAGTAAATCCAGGAGTTACAAAAACTGTTACATGTCAAGGGTTATTGAAAGAAGATATGCTTAATTCACTAAACAAATTATCCGTAACGTTTGGTGAAGTAGAGGATAAAAACTATAATACTGTTACTGAAGAAGCAGATCCAACTTCTGTAGATATTAACTAAGAGAGATGAGGCTTAGATGAATTTTTGTATTTTTTGTGGAAATAAGTTGATTGGGAATGAAGTGTTTTGCCCCAAATGTGGTAAAAGACTAGATAATATTCATATTGAAGTTCCTGTAAAAAAATTAATTCAAGACGAACTAAAGGATATTAAGAAATCTTCACTTAATGAAGAAAAAGAATTCGTGAATGAAAAAAATACTCTAAAAGATAGAACTAAGAATCATACGGTAAAAGAAATACAGAATATAACAAGAGATAGCTCAATAGAAGATAAAGAGATGTCTGTATTAACAGATGAACGAGAAATAGTAGAGGATCCGCAAATATAGCGATAAAAAGAGATAATTTTGAAACTAAAAATCACATAGTAGAAGAAAAACAAAGTATTGCAAAAGATAATACAGTAAAAAACAATGATATATCTGTATCGCCAGATAAGCAAGAAAAGGTAGAAAAACTACAAAATACAACTATTGAAGAAAATAAAGATGAAGTTAAAGATTATGTAGTAAAAAAGGGTCAAAATACAGTAGAAAGTACTTCGAATAGAAAGGGAAGTATACAAACTTCAAGAGATGATAAAATTTCTACTTTTAGTAATATAAAAAATGATAAGCCAAAAAATATAGACAAAGTAGATAATTTGATGGTGGACTCTTCTATAAAGAAAAGTTCAGATACAGGAAGATTATCTACTAATACTCGAATATATCTAGGTAAAAGACTTACAGGAAATAAGAAAATATATTGGGAGTATGGTAATCCACAACTACCTAATAAGCATATGCTTGTTACAGGAAAATCTGGACAAGGTAAAACATATTTCTTGCAGACTATTATGTGGGAATTAAGTAAGAATAAAGTTAGTTCTTTAGTAATAGATTACACAGATAGTTATTTAAATAATGAGTTAGATGATGACTTTAAAAATAAAATGGGTAAAAAATTAAAAGAAGTTATTGTATATCAAGAAAAACTCCCTATAAATCCTTTTAAGATACAAAAGAGATTTTTGCCAGGATTAGTATTAACAGAAACTCCTGAAGATATGGTAGATAGAATTATTGAAGTTCTTGATTTTATTTTTCATTTAGGAATTCAACAAAAGTCACTAGCCAGAAGGGTTATGTTGAAGGGATATAAAAATAATCCTACTGATTATACATTGACCCAGTTTAAGGAACAGTTATTAGAAACAAATTCTGGTGAAAATGTCTACAGTAGAATGTCTGTCTTACTGGATAGAGATCCTTTTACATATCAAAGTTCATTTGATTGGTCTAAGGTATTTAATTATGAAGGTACTGTTACAATATTGCAGATGGTGCAGTATCAAAGACAAATACAAAATACAATGATAGAATTTTTATTATGGGATTTATTTTATCATTCTCAAACTAAAAAGGATGGAACAATTTATCCTATATTTTTGGATGAGATACAAAATCTTAATTTTTCATCATCATCGCCAACAGTAAAAATTTTAAGAGAAGGTAGAAAGTTTGGATGGTCTGGAATTTTTGCTACACAAGCAATGAGTAGTATAAAAGGTGAAGTAGATGCTCTATATAATGCAGCAGAACAAATACATTTCTTGCCACCAGAAGATCAAGTATCATCACTAGCAGGCTATATAGCACCTAATGCTAAAGAAAAGAACATATTTGAAGCAAGATTAACAAGGTTAAAGAAGGGTCAGTGTATAATGAGTGGACCAATTTTAGACACTGACTTAGACACAAAAAACCTAATTAATACTAACAAAATGATAAGTATTGATTCATTTGAAAATAGATAAGAATTAAGTAATATGCTATTTGAAATAGATTGAAAAAGTATAATCAAAAATCGTCAAAGATTTCGTTATTCAAAACGTATCTTTGACGATTTTTTAATCTTGAAAATTATTTTACTTTTTCTAAAATAATTTTTTGATAAGTATTTTTATTAAATATGGAACTATTAGCAACTCCTGGAATATAACCAAGTATTTTAACTTTTGCTGTGTAAGTTCCATCATTGTACTGTAAATCTTTTAGAAAGATAGTAAGGGTATGGTCACCGATAACTTCACTAATATATAAATAGTCATCATTTACAGTATATTTAGAATTTAATCCTTCATAAAACACACCTTTTTCAGCAGATGATTTGGCATCAACTAATGAAACTGTTTTAGTTTTATCATCTATGCTAAAGTATAGGTTTTTAACTTTGCTTTCAGAATTAATAGCAGATACTTTAAAAGTAGGTTCGTCTTGTAAAAATTGATTAAAGGATGGAGAACTATTTAAAGAGAAAAATATAAAAATAAGAATCAAAATGACAATAGTCCAAATAAATTTGCCTTTCTTGCTTTTAATACTGAATGTAGGTAAAAATTTTTTTAATGGATTGAAAGGTACATGTGGAGATAAGAAATATTTTTTACTCTTAGAACTGGTGTTGACTGTTTTCTTGATTTCTGAACCACAATAAGCACAGAATTCAGCATTTTCAGGTAATTTAGTACCACATTTATCACAAGTAATCATAATCATGCTCCCCCTTAGATATAGTATAATTATACGAATAAGGTAAAGGAGTAGCAATAAATTTTTTAGGTTCTAAGCTTAGCTATGATATAGTAGAGAATGTAAAACGGTAACAAAGGAATGGAAATTAATATGGACATTAAATTAATTGCGATTGATATTGATGGAACTCTAGTAAATTCTAAAAAAGAATTAACTGATGGTGTAAAGGCAGCGATTGAAAAAGCTAAAGCACAAGGAATTAAAGTAGTCATTTGCACAGGAAGACCGTTGCCAGGAGCGTTGAAACTATTAGCTGAATTAGGTTTGGATAATGATGATAACCAATATGTAGTTAGTTTCGGTGGTGCAGTAGTTCAAAGTACAAGCGGCAGAGTGATTTATCATCAAGGACTTACATATGAAGATTTCGTTGATTTAGAAGCCATTGCACGTAAAATGAATCTTCATTTCCAAGTGATCAGTCCTGATAGAATTTATACATGTAATAAAGATATTGGTTACTACACTTTATATGAAGCAAATCTTGTATCAATGGGTATTTCCTACCGTACACCTGATGAATTAAGAGATGTACCTTTGATCAAGGGAATGTTTATTGATGAACCTGAAATTTTGGATCCAGCCATCGCAGATCGTACTTATTTCGGACAATTGGAAGATAGACTAGAATTCACAAAAACAGCAGCTTTTTACTATGAAGCATATACAAAAGGTGTAAGTAAAGGAAATGCAGTAGCCAAGTTATGCGAAGAATTAGGTTTAACAGCTGAAAATGTAATGGCAATTGGCGATGAAGAAAACGACATTTCGATGATTGAATTTGCGGGAATCGGAGTAGCGATGGAAAATGCAGTCCCAGCAGTTAAGGAAGCTGCTAATGAAATAACAGTCGACAATGATCATGATGGAGTAGCGAAAGTTATTGAAAAATTTGCGTTAAAATAAGCATTAAAAAGCGTTAAATTCGACGCTTTTTTATTATAATTAACAAAACCGAATTCAGGTAATTTTTTGTTAGATGACAAATTATAGGTTATAATTAAGAATGGTACAGAATGAGGAATTTGTTCTGTTTATAAGATGTCTGCTAAAACTAGTAGACAGGAGGTATTAAACTATGAAAAAGATACTTGTAGTAGATGATGAAAAACCCATCTCAGATATAGTGAAGTTTAATTTAACCAAAGAAGGTTATGATGTTTATACAGCCTATGATGGTGAAGAAGCTTTACAACAAGTTAAAGAAGTAGAACCAGACTTAATTTTACTTGACTTGATGTTGCCAAAAATTGATGGCTTAGAAGTAGCTCGTGAAGTTCGTAAGACACATGACATGCCAATCATTATGGTAACAGCCAAGGATTCTGAAATTGATAAGGTTCTAGGTTTGGAATTAGGTGCAGATGACTATGTAACTAAACCTTTCTCTAACCGTGAATTAGTAGCTCGTGTTAAAGCCAATTTGCGCCGTCAATCAGCAGTAGCCGCAAAGTCTTCCGCTGAAGATGACAAGAATTCTGAAATTACTGTTGGTGATTTGACAATTCATCCAGAAGCATACACTGTGTCTAAGAATGGTCAAAGAATTGAATTAACTCATCGCGAATTTGAGTTATTACATTACTTAGCTCAACATCTAGGTCAAGTTATGACGCGTGAACATTTGTTACAAACAGTTTGGGGATATGACTACTTTGGTGATGTGCGTACTGTGGACGTAACAGTTCGTCGTTTAAGAGAAAAGATTGAAGATAATCCTAGTCGTCCAACTTGGTTAGTGACACGTCGTGGTGTAGGTTATTATTTACGCAATCCTGAAGTTGAATAGGTGGTAAGGAATGATAGAGGCAGAAAATATGAATAAAAAAGTTCGCTTCTTCCATTCAATCCATTTTAAAATAGCCCTTGTATTTGCATTGTTATTACTAATAACTTTTCAAATTGTTGGGGCTATATTTGTTAGACAACTAAAAAATGATAATTTAAAATCTTTCAAACAACGAGTGGAATTGTCTACTTATGTTGAAAATTCATTAATAGTTGCTTTGAGTAGGACGGATACAGAAGGGGCTAACACTAAAATTAAGAACATCTTAGATGATATTAATAACGCTAATATTCAAGAAGTTCAAGTAATAGATGCGAAAGGCACTATCAGGGGAGATAGTGATGTAAATAGTCGTTCTTTAATCGGGCAAAAGACAACAAATAGTGCAGTTAAAGGCGTGCTTTATACAGGTCGTACATATACAGAAACGACTTATAATCGGAATGATAATAAGCAATATTACATTTCAATCACACCTTTGCTGAATGTATCGAGTAATAATAACGCTGTTGTTGGGGCAATTTATACTCGGGCAGATATGGCGAGTGTATATGACTCGGTAAATAACGTTGTAGTGATCTTTGCTTCTGCTTCGTTAATTGCGATTGTTATCGGTATGTTTTTAGCGATCATTGTTTCAAGTTCGATTACTAAGCCAATCGAAGAAATGAAGCGGCAAACAGCTAGGATTGCACGTGGAGATTACTCAGGACACGTACATCAATATGGAAATGATGAATTAGGTCAATTAGCACAAGCTGTAAATAATTTATCAATTCGTGTTGAAGAAACTCAGGAGCTTTCTGAATCAGAAAGAAGAAGATTGGACAGTGTGCTATCGCATATGTCTGACGGTGTGATTGCGACTGATAGACGTGGTGGGATAACGATTGTTAATGATATGGCGATGAATTATCTCGATATTTCTGAAGGCGAAGTATTAGGTAAGTCAATCTTAGATATTTTGGATATTCGTAACCAATATACGTTAAGAGATTTGCTAGAAAAACAAGATGAAGTTGTCCTTGATATGTCAGGTGAAAAAGACTTAATCTTGAATGCCTATTTCTCAGTTATTCAAAGAGAATCTGGCTTTATTTCTGGGATTGTCTGCGTGCTACACGATGTTACGGAACAACAAAAGATTGATAGAGAACGTAAGCAATTTGTTTCTAACGTTTCCCACGAATTGCGTACACCTTTAACAAGTATGCGCAGCTACATTGAAGCGTTGAATGATGGTGCTTGGAGAGATGAAAAAGTTGCTCCAGAATTTTTGAAGGTTACACAAGATGAAACTGACAGAATGATACGTATGATTAATGATTTGCTAAGCTTATCAAGAATGGATTCTGGAACTGTAAAATTAGATCTAGAATTAGTCAATATCAATGGGCTAGTAAATTATATTCTGGATCGTTTCGACATGATGTTGAAGAAAGATAAGATTGATACGCGAGATATTAAGACTAAGAATTACACGATTAAACGTGATTTTACTAAACGTGATTTATGGGTAGAGTTAGATACCGATAAATTCATTCAAGTGGTTGACAATATCATGAATAACGCGATTAAGTACTCTCCTGATGGCGGGGTAATCACTTGTCGCTTATTGGAAACACACAATAATGTAATTCTAAGTATCAGTGACCAAGGTTTAGGAATTCCAAAGAAAGATCTAGGTCATGTCTTTGATCGTTTCTTCCGGGTTGATAAGGCACGTTCAAGGGCTCAAGGAGGAACTGGTTTAGGATTAGCGATTTCTAAAGAAGTAATCGAACTTCATCATGGTCGCATTTGGGTAGATAGTGTAGAAGGTAAAGGTTCAACATTCTATATTTCTTTACCATATGAAGAATATAGTGAGGAGGATTTGTGGGATGAAAATTAGGACATGGATGTTACATCTGGGTTTAATTTTGACTGTTGTTATCAGTATTGCTTTTACCTGGTTAATCTGGTTTAATCCTACTACCTTCTTTCAAAACGTTGGACGTACACCAGTTGATACAAGCAGTGGTGTAACGAATGCTTCAAATAAAAGGCTAGATGATGTATATACTCCAACGAGCTTGATGTATAACGAGACTACTACTAAGAAATATCAATATTTCAATCATCGTTCAGATATTACTAATCAAGCTAAAAAGATTATGAATAGAGTTGAAATAACATCATTAAAAACCGTAGCGAAGCAGAATGTTCCTAAATATTTAGCCACAGTTAATCAAAGTCATAGTTTGATTTTGAATTACCCAGATGTATTGCCAATAAAGTATGTGTGCATCTTGTTTGATAAGGCACCTAAAAAGATTGCTGAAAATAAAGAAAATGTCGATCAGATTATTATTCCGACTGGCAATTCAGGAAATACAATTTATTTTCTAAATAGTAAGAAGCAAAATATTTATAAAGTAAGTGTGAAAAATCTGAATGTTAAATCTTTAATGGCATTGACTAAAGACAAGCATACACAGTCAGTAGCGACTGCTTTGGAAAATATAGGTGATGGCTATCGTTGGACATATCCGCAAGGGGTAAAATTAAACGAATATAGTTATCTAATTAATAAAGAATCTGCTGGTAATATGGTGGCTAAGTTGATGGGGGCTAACACTTCAGCGACAATCACAACTAAGCAACAAGATGGTAAGACGGTTTATTCTGATGACGCCAATCAGAGGATGACAGTTGATAATAAACATGGTGAAGTCGAATATATCAATTATGATAGTAATGATAAAAATAAGCCAAAAGTCAGCTTTAGTAAGACTTTGGAGATTAATCTAGCCAAGCTTAATTCTCTAGGAGTTACATTAGATGATGTTAGATATTCGAATTATGAGAGTAAGACTGGCGAAGTAATTTATCGTAACTATATTGCAGGATTTCCAATTGTTTCAGAGTATAATTATGGGACTTATAGCTTACAAAATGTTACTTCAAATGGACAAAGATTTATGTTCTCTTTGTATGGTTTACAAGTACCATTGCCAAATACTAATAAGCAAAAGACACTACCATCAACGAGTGATATTTTAAATCGTTTATCAAGCATAGGTTATAGTTCTAATCGTGTAAGAGCTATAAAAATCGCATACTCTTGGCAACGTAATGATAGTTCAAGTCAAGTCGTGGATCTGGTACCAACTTACCTAATAAAAGTTGATGGCAGATGGATTGATTATGAACAACTATTTCAAAATTTTGGAAAGTAGGTGAATGAAGTATGAATTTTAGACGAATTGAGTGGATATTCTTTCTAGCTTTCATAGTTCTCGATATCTTTTTGATATTTACCTACTTTCAACAAAATTGGTCTGTAGTATCAATAAAGAATTCTAACCAGGGTGCTAATGAAACGATTATGAAGAGTATTCGGAATGATCAGATTGAAATAAATCCGATATTGTCGAATCGAGCTAGTGAAGGATATTATCTTGCAAGTCCTAATAGCGATGATTTGAAGAATAAAGCTGATACTGATTTGCGCTACGTTACCTGGACATATAATGATCATAAATTGACGGGTGATTTTACCACGTTAATTAAAATAAATGATAGCGACAATCCACAAAAAACTTTAAATTCAGTAGTTGATGATGCGAGTTTGATAATTCATGGAAAAGACTATGCATACTCTAAAGAATTATCAAGTAAAAATACTATTGTTTATACGCAAATGGTGCATGGAAAGCCAATCTATACACCTGAGGGTCAATTGAGATTTACGGTTAAAGGTGGTTATGTTGTAGGTTATACTCAACGTCATCTCGCTAAAATTCATCAATTAAGAGAAGTGAAGAAGACGATTAGCCAGAGACGAGCAGTTATTTTGTTGTATCAATATAACAAGATTCCAGCTAATTCAACGGTTAAATGGGTAAAACTAGGTTATACGAAGTTATTGACAGCAAATAATAATACAATTTTAATTCCAACATGGAATGTGAAGATTAAGAGTGATTCATCTGGAATTGTGCAATATCGACGCTTAAATGCGTTCACTGGTGCAATTATGGATGATTAGTGAGAAAATAGAACTAGGAAAATTTCTTAGTTCTATTTTTTTGCACGATTTGGCTGAATGAGGTAGAGTTAGTGAAACGTAAAGAATTATTTGCATATGTCGCTGAACATCATCAAGTAAATCCAGAATATTTATGGAAGAAAAACCCTAATTATGCAGTTCTTAGGCACCACTACAATCGTAAATGGTATGCGATTATTATGGATGTTGAAGCAGAAAAATTAGGATTAAAAGGTACTCAGTTAGAAGAAATTATAGATTTAAAATTAGAGCCAGAATTAATTGAGATTTTGCAGCAATCAGAAGGATATTTACCTGCATATCACATGAATAAGCAACATTGGATTAGCGTACAATTGAAAAAAGTAGCTCCAGAACAGGTATTAAAGTTGTTAGAAATGAGCTATAAATTCACAAAATAAAGCGATTAACTTTAAAAAAGAAGACTAAATTGTTATTATTATCGTTGGAAACTAATTAGGGAGATTTTAGATTTGGAAGATCAAGGAATGAAAATCAGCGTTTTAGCAAGCGGAAGTACTGGTAATGCTACATATATTGAAACACCTAAGAGTAAAGTACTAGTAGATGCAGGTTTATCTGGGAAAAAGATCGAAGAATTGATGAATTCAATTGGTAGAACTTTGAAGGATGTAGATAGCTTATTAGTAACGCATGAACATAGCGATCATATCAAGGGTGTAGGTGTTTTGGCCAGAAGATATGGCATGAATATTTACGCTAATCAAGGAACTTGGGACGCAATGAGTGTGAAAATTGGCAAAGTTCCTTTGGAGCAAAAGCATATTTTTGATATGGGGAAGACTTTGAGTATTGGCGATGTTGATATTGAAAGTTTTGGTGTATCACACGATGCCGCTGAACCTCAATTTTATGAGTTACATCACGGAAAATCTTCATTTGCGATTGTTACAGATACTGGCTATGTCCCAGATAGTGTAGCTGGTGTGATTAATAATGCTGAAGCTTATCTATTTGAATGTAATCATGATACAGAAATGTTGCGGATGGGACCATACTCCTGGTCATTGAAACAAAGAATTATGAGTGATACAGGGCACTTGTCGAATGATGATGGGGCTGCAGCTTTGATGGATGTTTTGGGAAATAGTACTAAGAAAATATTCTTGGGACATCTAAGTCAGGAAAATAATGTTAAGGCATTAGCGCATGTCACAGTAGAAGATATCATGAAAGAACACGATTTAGCGGTTGGTCATGACTTTGAAATTTGTGATACAGATCCTAAACAAGCCACTCCATTAATCCAATTATAAAGAAAGTTTTTTAGAGAAAATTAATTATTTTGTTCGCAAAATTTTCATAATTAGATCCTAGAATTAGGTTATGAAATAGCTTGAAAGGGGCTGGAAAAATGGGTGAAAGAGGTCCTATTGAAGGAGAATTTACAGAATTAAATTCATCAAATAACAATCAAAATAACAACAACAATAACAATAATAAAATTATAAAGAAAGTTGCACTTGTTAGCTTAGTAGCAGGCCTACTTGGTGGAGGTATTGCAGTTGGTGGATACAACTGGTATGAAAATAGAAATGTAACTTCCAACAATTCTTTGGGAACAACGAAAACATCTAATATTAAGGTAGATGTAAGTAGTCAGACAACTAAAGCTTTCAAATCAGTGAAAAATGCAGTAGTTTCAGTTGAAGCTTATTCTTCTAGCAGTGCATCTGATTCACTTGAAGCAATCTTTGGTAATAGTAGTAAAGGAGAAACAACAAGTACTAGTGAAGGTTCTGGTGTGATTTACAAAAAATCTGGGAATACAGCTTTCATTGTAACTAATAATCACGTTGTTTCTGGATCCAATAAGATTGAAATTATCTTGGCTAGTGGTAAAAAAGTCTCTGCTACAGAAGTTGGACATGATGCAGTTAGTGACTTAGCGGTATTGAAGATCAATGCTAAAGACGTAACACAAGTAGCGTCATTTGGTGACTCTGACAATATTCAAGTTGGTGAAACAGCCTTGGCTATCGGTTCGCCATTGGGTTCTCAATATGCAACTTCATTAACTGAAGGGATTATCTCAGCTAAGAAACGTACAATTGATGTAACTGATAGTTCTGGTAATGCAACTGGCCAAGCAACTGTAATTCAAACAGATGCAGCCATCAACCCTGGTAACTCTGGTGGTCCTTTAATCAACTTAGCAGGTCAAGTAATCGGAATTAATTCCATGAAATTGTCTTCTACTGGCACAAGTTCATATGGCAGTGACAGCACATCAGTTGAAGGAATGGGATTTGCAATTCCAAGTAATGAAGTTGTTAAGATCATTAATCAGCTTGTGAAAAATGGTAAAGTATCTCGTCCAGCCCTAGGTGTGGCAGTGGTCGATTTGAGTAACATTTCTTCTAGTGATCAATCATCAACTTTGAAATTGCCAAGTAGTGTGACTGAAGGTGTGGTAATTGCGAGTGTTGAATCTGATTCTCCATTGAAGAACACTGATATTAAGAAGTATGATGTGATTACAAAGGTTAATGGTAAGAAGATTAGCGATGTAGCGACATTGAAAGAAGAATTGTACAAACATAAGATTGGTGATACTGTTTCAATTGAGTATTATCATGAAGGTAGTAAGAAGACCACTAATGTGAAGTTGACTTTAGAGGCAAATGATTCTAATACCACTTCAGCATCTAACGAAAATTAATTAGAAATTTTGGCACATATCTTGTAAGATAGATATGTGTTTTTTATTTTGTGGATAGATTTTTGGATAACCAATTTTAAGGTTGTTGAAAAGTCATAAAATGCTACAGAATAAAGGAAAAAGACGAAAACAAAGTTATCCACAGACTGTGGAATAAATGTTAATAACTTTATAATCGAGCTATAATAATCAAAATAAACGTTGATATAATAACATTTGTAAGCAGTTATAAAAATTAATTTTGTTTAATATTCCTGTGAATAAGTAATTGATTCTTGACAAATTAAGAAACAATAAATCTTGTGGCGAAAATATATTCGTAACAAGATGTAGGAATTCTAATTGTGGATATGTGAATAACTTGTGTGTGAAGGTGGATTTCTAATGAATATAAAAATTATTGGTGTGGGTAAGTTAAAAGAAAAATATTTAAAACAGGGAATTGCAGAATATGCAAAACGTCTAGGAACTTTTTGCAAATTTCAAATTGTCGAAGTTCCTGATGAAAAGGCTCCTGAAAAATTAAGTCCAGCTGAAATGGAAGGCGTGAAAGAAAAAGAGGGAGAACGTATTTTAGCGAAAATCAAAGATAAAGAATATGTATATGCTCTTGCGATTGAAGGAAAAGAACGTTCTTCGGAAGAATTTGCTAAAGAGTTGGAAGATTTAGGAACATATGGTACTAGTGATATTACTTTTGTTATCGGTGGATCTTTAGGATTAAGTCCTGAAGTTCTAAAAAGAGCAAATACAAAAATTTCTTTTGGGCGTTTCACACTTCCTCATCAATTGATGAGAATGGTTTTAGCAGAACAAATTTATCGTGGATTCATGATAAATGCTGGTAGACCATATCATAAGTAGGAAATTAACTAGAATTAAGGCGGGCTAAATCCCGCTTTTTTATTTGCAGTAAAAAAATTTGTTGTAAAAAATATAAAGTAGTTGACAAGCTTAAATTTAGGAAGTAAAATCAAACACATAAATTAGTTGCTTGCGCAAGCAAATTAGAAAAGCGGATGTTGATGCAGTTTATCTTAACTCCATGTCCTCACCAGCTGATACTGCTAGTGTAGTTCAAGCTTTAGAAAAAGCTGGCGTTAAGCGACTATTAGGCGCAACGATTGCTAGGGTAGAAGATGAAGTTCCTTATGAACTAGCAACTTGGACAAAGAATAGTTTGCCAGCAAGTTACATTAAGGGTGAATATGATTCTACTAAGTTGGTTAAAGATTCTAATTTGGATTACACATTGTTAAGACTAACTTGGTTATTTAATGACGAAAGTGATCGTGAATATGAACTAGTTCCAAGTGGAGTTGAATTTGCAGATGCAGAGGTTTCACGACAAGCTGTTGCTCAAGCAATTTTAGACATCTTAAATGGTGAAGAATCTGAATATGTAAGGAAGAGCTTTGGTTTGGGTAAGCCAAATACACATTATGGTAAGCCATCGTTTTATTAAGAGGTGAGGAAATGTTAGAGAATTGGTTAGAACTTCAAAAATTCACAAAACAAGTAAATACCGAATTGGAACGATCACTAAGTCAAATGGTACCAGCAGTAACAGTGAATGAATTTTATGTGTTACATTTTTTAGAACAAAATGCGGGACATGACTTACGTGTGAGTGACCTAAGTCAAAAATTGGATTTAAGTCTTAGCGCAACTTCAAGAATGTTGGTGCGTTTTGAACAAACTTGTAATGTTATTACGCGAAATCAGGGACAAGAAGATAAGCGTAGTGTTAGGATTAATTTAACGGCAGAAGGTGAAAATGTTTTGTCGGAAGCTAAACAAAGAATTGATGCAGTTTTGAGTAAATATGAGGAAAAATTAGTTAATTTTGGGGGAATTAAGAATGACTAAAGAAGTTGTAATTGTAACAGGTGCTTCAAAAGGAATCGGTTTTGAAACAGTTTTAGCTGCTTTAAATAATGATATGATAGTAGTTGGCACTTCTCGTACACCTGAAAAGCTGGTTGCTAAGGTTCAAGAAAAGCTACTAGCTAAAGTAGATAACTTTACTGCAATGAAGATGGACTTCAATGAAGAAAGCATTAAGCAAGTTGTATCAGAAGTGATTGCTAAATTTGGCAGAATTGATGTTTTAGTTAATAATGCTGGTTACGCAATCTTGGGTGCTTTTGAAGATATGGATATGGCAGAAGTTAGAACTAACTTTGATGTCAACGTCTTTGGATTAATGAGTATGACTCAAACAGTTTTGCCACAAATGCGTAAACAAAAGAGTGGTCGCATTATTAATCTATCTTCAATTTCTGGATCTGTTACTGGTCCAAGTCAATCAATCTACTCAGCTAGCAAGGCAGCAGTAACTTTAATGAGTGAAGACTTAGCTCAAGAAGTAGCACCATATAATATTAAAGTAACTGCACTTTGCCCATGGGGAGTACGTACTGATTTCTTAGATGAATCATCTTTGAAGAAACCAGCTACTCAAGGTGGGGATTACAAGGTAGTTGATCAAACTTTAGCTGGTTTGGCACGTCTAAATCATAATCAAAATGGCGATCCTGCTTTGGTAGCTCAAGCAATCATGAAAGTAGTAGATATGCCTAATCCACCAGCTCGTCTTTATTTAGGTGCAGGTGCTTTAATGGCAGTTCAAAGTAAGATTGAAGAAATAGTCCAAGTGGCAAATGAAAATCTAGAATTAAGTCAAAGTATCGATAGCCCAGCAAATTAATAATATAGAAATAACTGAGAATTAACGTTTTGAATAGCGTTGATTCTCAGTATTTTTTATTTTAGAACCTATTTTCTATCTCATTTGCGTATATTAGATAAAGAGTGAATTAAGAAAATTAGAAAGGAAAGAATATGCGGAAAATTGAGAGAGAAGTAGAACTAAAATGGCGACGAGCTACTATAAAAAATGACTTGATTTTTACCTGGCTATTTTTTGAAAATAAGAAATTAACTTTAAGGTTACTGCAAATTATTTTACCAGAGTTAAATATTAAGAAAGTTGGTGATACTCAGCGAGAAAACAACCAAAAGAAGAATAAGATTTATCGTGGGGTCAGATTTGACGTCCTTGCAGAAGATGAGCAAGGCAGGACTTATGACATTGAGATGCAGGTCGCTAATAACGATGATTTGGGTAAAAGAATTTCTTATTATCAAGGAAAATTATCGGCTAAATCTTTAAATGAAGGTGAGAAATTTTTCGAGAAAAGGGATACCTATGTGATTTTTATCTGCGACTTTGACTATTTTGGCTTGAATTTGCCTATGTACCATACAACAACTAGATTAGAAGAAGACATAAACAAAGTAGTTGACACTGGGGAATACAATGTTATTCTAAACTCAAGAGCAACAGATTTTTCGACAGTAAGTACCGAAGTGAAGGCATTTTTAAAGTATGTGCGTGACAATAAGGTTGCTGATGATTTTACAAAGAGTTTAGATAAAGAAGTCGTTAAGATAAAGTCAAGTACGGAAGTGAGGGAAAGCTTTATGACGTGGGAAGAAAAATTAGCAGAAGTAGAGTATTACGCAGGCAAAAGAGCCGAAGAAAAGGGAAGAGAAGAAGCAAAACGAGAAATGATAACCAATGCTATTAAGAATCAAGAAAAATTAGGAAATAGCCGACAAGATATCATTGACAGTGTTGCAACTTTCCTAGGTATTGATAAATCGGACGTTGAAAAATACTATGATGAATTGCTAATTAAAAAGTGAGGGAAAGCTTTATGACGTGGGAAGAAAAATTAGCAGAAGTAGAGTATTACGCAGGTAAAAAAGAACGCAAACATAATATTATTAATTCCATAAAGAAATTGGACAAAAAAGGCTACAACAAAGAGAAAATAATAGATACATTAACAGCAGTAACAGATTTTACAGAAGAAGAGATTAGTAAACACTACGACGAAGTTCTGACCAAGCAAAAGTAAACAAATAGTAAAGCTCCCCTCAGAAATGAAGGGAGTTTATTAATATATAGGAGATTATTTTTCTTCATCCCAGTACTCAAGTGATTTATCACGAGAAAGTAGGGTACAAATGATAGCGGCGATGCCAGAGATACCGAATACGATAAATGCAACACCCCAGCCTAAATGGTCAACGATGATACCGATAACCAAAGTAGCAACAGTAGCGCCACCAACATAACTGAAAGTACCAGACAAGCCAGCGGCAGCACCTGCAGCAGCTTTAGGAACAAGTTCCATCGCATACAAACCAACCATCATAACTGGTCCATAAATGGAAGCACCTAAACCGATAAGAATTGCGAAATCCCAAATCATATATTCAGGACCAGCTGGGATAAACCAATAAGCAACGAGTAATACGAGGGTGAGAATTAAACATGCAACGTTGGTTAATGGTTTAGAATTCTTGAATAATTTAGCAGATACCCAACCAGCAATTAACATACCAGCAATTCCGCCAAGTTCGAAGAAGGAGAAACCACCCATACCAGCAGCGGCAGTAATTCCTTTTCCTCCATCTTGAATGCTTGTTGCTAGGAACTTAGGTGTCCAGGAAACAATACCGTAACGTAAGATGTAAACGAGAGCGGCATAAAGTGAAGACCACATTAATTTGGTATTTGGAAGGATGTACTTCTTAACAATTTCACCCATGCTCATTTCAACAGCGGCAGCATCTTCTTCGAGTTTAGCGTTGTCGCTTTCACGGTATTCTTCGGATTTGTATTCTTCAATTGGAGGAAGTCCAACTGATTCTGGTGTATCTTCTTGAATAAAGTAAATAATAACGGCCATGATACAAACAACGATACCTGGGAACCAATATGCTGCACGTGCTTGTGCTAATGGATCATTTCCTGCAAGTGCTAAACCAGCTCCAGCAAGTAAAGGTGCGATTGCTCCACCGAAGTTATGTGATAAGTTCCAAATGGTACCGTAAGTGATACGTTCCTTATTACCAAACCAGTATACTAGAGTTCTGGCACCAGGTGGCCAACCCATACCTTGTAGCCAGCCATTAATTAGATAGAAGATGGTAAATAGCCAAACACTTGTGATTACTGATGGAATAACGCCGATGAAAATGTTAATAATACCTGATAATAATAGCCCGAGTGGCAAGAAAATTTTAGAATTAGATTCATCGGAAATAAGACCTGAAACAAATTTAGAAACCCCATAAGCAATATAGCTGGCACAAGTGATAATACCAATTTCGGTGGCTGACATCTTCAAAATTCCGGAAAGAATGGAAGTAGTATTACGAACGAAATAGTATCCCATGTAGCCTACGAAAATGGAAATAATAACTTGAGTACGATAACGTGGGTATTTACGAGCGACCTCGGCATCTGAAAGACGTGGCTTTTTGCCAGGTGGCGCAAGTAACTTCTTAAACATACAAAAACCTTCTTTCTCCGTTAAAGTAAACGGTTTCATAAAATCCATAAACAATATAGCACGAAATAAAGTTGTGTGCAATGATTAAAGTTCGGAATTTCCGATAAAATTTTATGGATAAAAAAAGAACGTGATTAACTCAACGTTCTTAGGGGTTATTGATTCAATAGTTTGAAACTTAATTTAACTGGATTATGGTCAGCATAGGCAAATTCAGTATTGATGTTTTCAGAAGTAGCTTGAACATTCTTAGATACCAAGAAGCCATCAATAACGGTAGTATAAGTTTTGCCTTTTTGATAAGGAATATCAGTACCTCGACAAGTTGGAGTCGTATTTTCATTTTCAGCATGAATCATACGCATGTCAGGGGCAAGCTCTTTATCGGAAAGAACTGATACCCAATCAGGAACTTTTTGTTGGGACTTAAAGTGGGTTAACATCTTTCGACCAAAAGTATGGTTAAAATCGCCACCAACAATTACATAATTACCTTTCTTATATTCAGATTCCATAACTGAATTTAAAAGTTTTAACTGCTTAACGCGCATCTTTCCACCCTTATCATAGGCAGACATGTGGCTGTTAATCAAAATCAACTTATGACCATTATTCACTGGAATACTCATTACAGTAAAGCATCTATCGAGGTCAGTAAATTTGGTAATAAAGCTAGTAGTAACTGGGTATTTGCGACGTACAGCTTGATCTACAGAATATTTACTGAGCGACAATAGCCCTGATTGCACTACACCATGTGGATCATTTAAGGGATATAAAAGGTAAGGAGAATGGAAGTTATTCGCAAAAATTTCTTCGTAGTTAGAGAAATTCTGACTCATCTTTTGAACCTGATTGACGTGATAACTACGGGAAGAATTGGTATCTATTTCTTGGAATAACATGAAATCAGCCTTAACTTTCTCCATTGTTTTAATAGCGCCATTTGTGTTTTGAAGTACAGCAGCATTACTCTCAGCTTTACCATATTTTCCTTGTGTTTTAGTTCCATCTTTCATTTTGCCAGTGTCCATGAAGAAACTGAAATCTTGATTGTAAGCCCCAAATCCAACGTTATAGGTGGAAGCAGTGTAAGTAGCTCCAGTCTTCAATTCTTTAGGTTGGCTGAATTTATGTTTGATAGCCAAAGCCTGATGATCTTTAATACGATAATAATGGGTCTGCATGTAAATTACATAGGCACCAATAAACACAATCAGACATCCTAATAAACCTAAAATAAGTGTCAGTCCCCAACGTAAAATGGGATGCTTTCTTAACAAAAAATCAAATCCTCTCAAAAGTTTCTCCAAAGAATTATATCATAAGACAAATCAATGCTATACGAATAATTTAATATAGGAAAAAAATAAAAAATAATTCAAAAAATAACATTAATATATTTATGTAAAACTAGAATGGATTAATAACTAAAATCAAAGCGATAGCTATATTTTCTTTTAATATAAGTTACATATATTAAAAACATTAAATTCAAAAAAATAGTATATGCTTATCCGAATATAACATTAATTCGTATATTGTCTAAAATATTGTTAAATAAGTCAAAGGTATGATATATATTATAAAATATATCGCAATCGTTTTTTGAGGAGTGAGAGTTTTGAAAAAGGATTACAATAATTATAGAAAAGAAAAGATTCAGTATTGTAAAAGTTTCTGGTAAGACAACATCTGTGTTGGTAGGGCTAACTATTTTTGGTGGATTACTATTAGATGCACCTAATGCCCAAGCTGATACAACCCCTAGTTATGAAGTTGCTAGTGATACAAGTAGCTCTACAACTGCAACTAATAGTAAAGAAGTTACTTTATCAAGCACAACTGATAAGGCTAATCAGGCAAGTGATCAAACTGTAAGTAGTACAAGTAATGAGAGTAGTTAAGCTAGTGCTACAAGTGTAGATAATAATGAAGCTAGTTCTGCAACAAGTACTACAAATAATGTAGCAACTAGCGATGCATCAACCACAAGTAGTGACATAACTGTAGCAAATAACACAAACACTACAGCTAATGATGCAACGAATAACTCTACAACTGACAACACTGCAAAAGTACGTACTAAAAGAGCATTGCCTGAAGCTAGTTCAACGACTAATTATGATGTAGATGATATATATAATTACTATGTTAGTAAAGGTGGCACAGCATCAAAGCAAAAAGTTCAAGATTTAATAGACTATAAGAATAATTCGAGTAGAGTTACTGCTATTTTGAATTTAACAGTTGATTCATATTGGGTGGATCAGGTATTAAATAAGGAAGTTCCTAATGCGCAAAAATTTACAGATAGTTTTATTGATAGAATAATAACAACTAGTGGTAATAGTCTTGTAACGACAACAAATAGCAAAATTGACGATTAAATTGCAAAGCTCACGGAGCTACAACAAAAGTACCCAAATAGCAAAGAAGTAGAGAATGCTATTGAAAAGTTAAATGAAACAAAAAATAGTGTTACCTTAGAAAATGTCTATAATGCGAAAAAAATGCAGGATGTAATTGATACGTTGAATAAGTATGGTTCAGTTTCTGCGTATGACGATTTGGAAAAAGCAGCTGAGAATGAGCAAACATCTGGTTCTGGAGAATTAGATAATGCTAAAACAGACGCCAAAGCAGCAATCGACAAGTTAGAAAACTTGAACGATGCCCAAAAAGCTGGCTTTATCGCTGATGTTGATGCTGCAAGTTTACAACAATTAGTAGAACAAGCAGTCGCAAACGCAAAGGCATTAGATAGTGAAATGGCTAAATTGCGCCAAGAAGTGGAATCAAGCAATCAAGTTAAGGATACAACTAAGTACGCAAACTCTTCTGATACTCTTAAGAAGAACTATGATGACTTGCTTGCAGTGGCAACAGCATTAGTTTCTAAGAATGGTATTGATGCTAACTTAGCAACAGTACAACAACTTGTAAGTGAACTTAAAGCTGCTAGATTAGCACTAAATGGTGTTGATTCAAAGGTAGAAACAAATAATAATACAGATGTAAATAAGGCTAAGGATAGTTTATCCAATAAAGCTACTGCTAGTCTTAAGACAACATCATTACCACAAACAGGTGAAACTGAAGAAAATACTTCATTAGTTGGAGCAATGTTAGCAACTATCGGTGGAGTATTAGGCTTAGGTCTTACAAGACGTAAAAAAGAAGATAAATAATTAGTTAAAGCTTAAATACTAAATCGCTGAAGATTAACGTTTCAAATAACGTGATCTTCGGCGATTTTTAATTTCGATTCTTTTTAAGCTGGAATAGTTATAGTAGAAAATATAAAATTTCTGAATATATGGACAAAAGGTTAACAATAATCCGTTGTACAAGGTATACTATTAGATAAGAATATAAAAAAATGAGGATGAGTGGATGAGATTAAGAAAAAAGCCTAAAAAGGATACGCTATTTAGTTTTTTGCGCCCAAATTCATGACAACTGCAGTCATTTTGACGATATACATACTGGGGTCTTCGATACCTATTCCTTTAGGGGATACGGTTGCGGAAGCGAAGAGTAATTATATTATGCAACTGACAAGTAGTGCAACAGGGGGAAATCTAACGAAACTGATGCTAATGTCGATGGGGCTAGGACCATACATGGTTGTTATGATCTTATGGTCGGTTTTAGCTATGATAAAGCCACTAGGATTAGGAAATCTAAGCGAAAAAGAGAGTGGCTACGTAAGAAATCTGATAACCCTGGTTGTATCAATCATCCAAGCTATCGGAATTGTGATGAACTTTGATTTGAAGTTGGATTTAATGTATAAAGCCGGTATAATTGATGAACGAGTAACTTTAGGTGATAGAGATATTTTGACTGACTATGAAGATAAGCAACGTGTATTAGATGAAATGATGATTACAGAAATCATGAACTTTAATGTTGCTGCAGTAAGAGATTTATGTAGTCAGGTTATGAACAATGAATATAATGCAGCAATGGGAAAACTTTCAGAAAGTTGGAAGCCTAAATTGGATAAGTTAAGAAGTGAATTAGCTGATTAAGAAATATTAGTCCTTATTCTACAAGAGTAAGGGCTTTTTTGATAAAATGAGAATAAATTGAGTGAAAAAAGTAGGTCGATAAGAATGGAAGGAAAAATTTCTGTAATCGTCTTAGCACATGGGGATGAAAAAGAGCTAATCAGATGTGTTGATAGGATATTAAATCAAAATTATAAAGACTATGAGTTGATAGTAGTTAGTACACAAAAAAATTCAGAATTAGAAGAAAAAGTAAATAGTAATGATCGAATGACATTGTATATTAAAGATGCCGATAAATTGGAAGATTTACGTGCCTATGCTTTAAGTAAAGCTAGTGGAGACAAAATTTTATTTATAGAGCCTAATGATTTTTTGATTGATGAAAACAGTATAACAACTTTGGATGAAGTTTATACTCAGAAAAATGCAGATTTATTGTTGAATAGCTTTATGACTTTGAAAGATGGAAATTTTTATTTTGGTAATGGAGATGTTCAGCATATACTGGAAATTGAATTTTTATTTTATCAATGTCAGAATGTTGAATTTAGAAAATTAGGTGGATCTCTAATTAAGAGATCATTATTTGATGAAGTAGTTAGTGATGATTTAGTTAAATCAGATCAAGTATTACTTAATAGTTTATCAAAAAAGCTAAAAATATTGTTTTTGATCATCAAAATAAGTATGTATATGATGGAACAAATGGAAATAAATTGCCTGAATTAGATATAGCAGAAAATTCGGAATTGTATTTTTTAGATACTTATAAATTAGTAAAGGAAAATAGGAAAGCAAATTATATCAGTAAAATACCAGAAAAGATAAGTATAGCTTTATGTACAGATGAGAACTTAGTAGAACATATAGGAACTTTATTGTATTCGATTGATGTAAATACTTCTAGTTTTGTAGATGTATATATAATGTATTATAATTTGTCAGAAAAATCTTTGGATGAATTAGCAAGATTAAATGATATATTTGCAACCGTTAAAGTACATACAATAAGGATTTCAGATAAACAACAAGAAAAATTAAATAAAATTTCTTTAGCAACTGATTTACCGATAACTTTATGTTATAGATTTATTTTAGCAGATTTGCTACTTAATCGAGATAGAATAATTTATTTTGATGTAGATACTTTGGTTTTGAGAGACTTAACTGAATTATGGAAAATAGATTTGGAAGGTAATTTTATAGGTGTAGCCAGAGATGCTATTTCATATGAAGATATGGACGTTAATCAGAAATTTGTTTTTGAAAAAGAAGTATATTTCAATTCGGGAGTATTGCTTATAGATTTAAATTTATTTAGAAAATATGAAATTGGAAATAAATTGGTAAAATTCGCCATTGATACAACTAAGTATTGCAAATATGGTGACCAAGATGTACTCAATTATTATTTTATGGGTGCTTTAAAAATCTTAGATTTTATGTGGAATTGTGGAAAATCACTTATAGATAGGAATGAAAACAGAATTAAAGTTATTCATTTCTACGGACCTGAAAAACCTTGGTATAACAATGGTACGTATTCATTTTATGTTCGTGAGAATATTATTAATATGGAACATATCTATAAATTGTATCAATATCGATTTTTACAAAAGAGCAAGAATGTGGAAGATAACAAGGTTACTATAGTTGTTAAATTGGATACATTTAAATACTCTAAAACTTTAGAAAGTGCCTTGCTACAATCTTATCGTAATATTGAAGTAAAAGTTATTGATGTAAGTCAAGACGATAGGGTAAAGGCAAAAGTACGGAAGTTACAGCTATACTATCCTAATTTGAATTATTATGAAGTTACTTTAAATGATAATTTTTCTAGAGTAATGAATTTTATTATAAAAAGTTCAGGAGAACATGTATTTTTTGTTGAAACACCATATATTTTACTAAGTAAGACGATTGATGACTTAATGAAGATAACTTTGGAAAATCAAGCAGATATTACAGTAGTCGAAGATAGGATTTATAATTTAAGTGAATTTGTGTACTATTTTGTTGAAAAAGACAATCAGTTAGAAGATATATCTAGGTAAAGCAAATTAAATTCTCTAAATGGTTGTTTAATTAAAAAAGAACTTTTTGATAAAGTTGGGACTATAGATTTTAATGATGATAGTTCAATAACTGATATACTAGAAAAAGCCGATAAGGTAATGGTTAAGCATAGTGATTACTTGGTAAAAGTAGTTGAGTAGATATTAGAACACACTCGATTAAAAGAGGTGTGTTTTGTTGTAAATGTAGAAGTATAAAGCAGTATAATCAGTGCAATTAAAAAATTATCGGTGCAAAAATAGCGAATTTTGCACCGATAAATTAATTATTGCACCGATTCTGGAGTTAATTTTGTCAAATAGAGTGTTATAATTACTTAAAAATTTCTTACGAAAAGTCTAAAATAGTGGTAACATGAAAAGATAACTAAATTTTGAGGTGATATTTTGGAAGAACTTTTTGAAAAAGCTCCAGTCAAAAAAGTCTACTATCAACTAGCATTGCCAGTAGTGTTTAGTATGATCATTAGTATGGTATATAATATCGCTGATACATATTTTGTCGCTAAGACTGGAAACACTGATTTAGTGGCAGGAATTACTGTAAGTTCGCCACTATTTATGTTTATGCTAGCAATTGGTGACATTTTTGGCTTAGGTGGAAGTGCCTTAATTTCAAGACTATTTGGACAAAAACGATATGAAGAAAGTAAGCATGTAAGTAGCTTTAGTTTTTATGGAGATATAATTTTTACGATTATTTTGACAGTATTGTTATTAGTTTTTGAAGCACCTATCATGCATCTTCTAGGGGCCAATGCTCAGACTTACCAATATGCAGCTGAATTTTATCGTGTATTAGTAATCGGCTCGGTTTTTATCACATTATCATTAGTTCCAGGTAACATGATTAGAACAGAAGGACTTGCGGTTAAGTCAATGATAGCGACAATTTCTGGAACAGTACTAGCAATCATTTTAGATCCGATTTTTCTATTTGGATTTAAGTGGGGTGCTGCTGGGGTAGCATTTGCTAATGTTTTAGGGTATGCACTAAATACAGGATTACTAATCTACTTTACTTGGAAGGATAGTAAGTTTTTGTCATTTAATCCTAAATACATTAAAGTCAGCTGGCATCATTTTAAAGAGATTATCGCAATCGGGATTCCAAGCTCTGTTACTAATTTCATGCAAACATTTGGGATGGCTTTACTAAATAACTATCTTGTTATTTATGGGAATGACAAGGTTGCGGCGATGGGAATCACGCAAAAGGTGTATGGGATTGTAACACTTGTCTTGGTAGGTTTTGCTTTTGGAGCTCAGCCATTAATTGGATATAACTATGGGGCTAAGAATGCAAAGAGATTCCGAGAAGTTTTGCGTTATGATTTCAAGGTGGAAGTAGTTTATGCGATTATTGCTTCCTTGATCTTGATTGTACTTTCTCCATTCGTAATTAAGTTGTTTATGAATAATCCGCAAATCATTGCTGATGGTTCCTATATGTTGAGAGTCTGTCTACTAACAACGCCATTTATTGGAGCTATCTTGGTTTATACTACTGTTTTTCAATCAGCTGGGAAAGGCTGGAGTGCCTTGGTAATGTCAATTTCTCGTCAAGGTGTGGTGTATTTTATTAGTATGGTAGTAATGGTTAAGATTCTCGGCTACCATGGAGTAGTAATGGCACAACCAGTTGCGGACATTTTAACTTGTGCAATTGGTTATTTAATTTATCAGAGAGATTTTCGGAAATTTAAGTAAAGAAAAATGCTAAGAACTTCAAGAATGGTTCTTAGCATTTTGGCTAGATTAAGGTATAGATAGCTAAAAAGAGTAAGGCAGGTATCAAGGGTTAGTAGTATCTAATATACATAAAAAAATCCTAAACTTCATGGGCTTAGGATTTTTTGGAATGTATAAAGATTAACTATAATTTTTGCAGTTCAATAACTTCTGCATCAATTTCATCAATAAAGCGACTATCATGCTCGATAATCAGCATAGTAGGGCGATATGTCTTGATTAACTCAATAATTTGGTCTTGATTGAAAGTATCAAGATAGTTTAAAGGTTCATCCCAAAGGTATAAATTAGCTGGTTCTAGCAAGCTTTTTGCAAGAAAAACTTTCTTCTTTTGACCAGCACTTAAGTCACAAATGCGGTTAGTAAAGGTATTACGTTCCACGCCTAATTTATGCAGAATATTTAAAAGTTCGTTATATTCCAGATGATGATGTTCAGCGAATTGCTTGAGATTATCAGTGTTATTATCTTCTAATTGTTGCAAGTAACTGATTTTTAGATTGCTAGCTAGAGAAATATTTCCTTCAATAATCTTAATATCATCTTGTTTCAAGATAGCCCTGATTAATGAAGATTTTCCTGAACCATTATCACCCTTGAGAACTACTTGTTGTCCTTGTTTTAGATTGAAAGAAATCGGCTTGAACAAACTATCATATCCTGGGTAAGTAAGAGTAAGTTTCTCAACATTCAAGATATCTTGATGGTGACTAGTTTGAAAGTTGATACTCAATGGGGTAATAGTTTCAATATTTGTCAGTAAGCCTTCTTTATCTTTAATTTGAGATTCTATGCGTTTTTGCATAGTAGTTGAACGTTTCATAACTCTAGCGGCCTTGGCAGTGATAAAGCCTTTATCAGCGTGGGAGTTATTCTCCTTTTCGCGTTCAGCACTACGAGCCCAATTCTTCTTTTGAGCAGCAGAAGTTTTAAGTTGGGAAATACTACGTTTAAGTTTTTCATTTTGAGCTAGATTGCTCTTATCTTCAATCGCTTTTTGTTCTTCATATCTAGCATAATCACCTTGTTGCAAGCGAATATTTTGAGCTTCAATTACGAGTGTATGATCAATAACTTGATTGAGAAAATCGCGATCATGACTAGTAATAATAAACCCTTGTTTCTTATTATTCAGATATGTAGCAACTTGTTGACGTGTATGTGCATCTAGATGATTAGTAGGTTCATCAAGTAAAACGAAACTGTCTTTATTTTTGAAAGCTAGAGCTAGCAGTACCTTAGTTTGCTTGCCACCACTAAGGGTATTGAAAGGTTGCCACAACACTTTAGGATCCAATTGAAGTTGCGAAAATTCTTTTTCCAGTTCCCATTGTTCCACGTGAAACTTATCTTGAATAGCGTATAAGGTTAGATTATCTTTATCACTGATTGCTTGAGGAAAATATTCAAAATCTATATTGGCGCTAATTTTACCACTGTAATCCAGCTTTCCTTGAATAATATTTAAAAGGGTAGTCTTACCGCGACCATTGCGTCCAAGCAGTCCTAATTTCCATTGGCTATCAAGTGATAGGGAAACATTGTCAAAGAGTAGATCTTGACCGTTATAGGCGAAAGAAAGATTTTTAATCGAGATTGTCGACATATTATCACATCCTTATTCAAAATAAAAAGCCTGTCACAGTGGACAGACTCAGGGGTAATAATATGAATAATAGTATGCCATAAAGAAACTACGCCTTTACAGCACAAGGCATACCAATCCATGTTAAACTAAATTCTGTCCACAAAAAATAAACACTCGGCTTTACGAGATTAAATTTGTTAGTCAGAATTAGTTCTTCAATGGACTGATACCTCCGTTCGATATAAGATACTTATAGAATAAATGAAAAAAAGATTGAGGTCAAGTAATAGGGATAATTTTTTGAAAAGTAGAACTTATTTCTGATTTGAAGTCATTCATGATATAATTTTGAAAGATTAATTAATAAAGGAGACATTTTTAGAATGGCATATCCACAATTAGATTTGGTAAATGTAAAAGGACCAAAGGCAACAATCAAAACAAATCATGGTGAAATTGTAATCCAACTTTTCCCTGAACAAGCACCTAAGACAGTTGAAAACTTTGTTGGTTTAGCAAAGAAAGGTTACTATGACGGAGTAATATTCCACCGCGTTATCAACGACTTCATGATCCAAGGTGGTGATCCAACTGGAACAGGTATGGGTGGCGAAAGTATCTGGGGAGCACCATTTGAAGATGAATTCTCAAATGAATTATTCAACATTCGTGGAGCTTTATCCATGGCTAATGCTGGCCCAGCTACAAACGGAAGTCAATTCTTCATCGTTCAAAACCAAAACGTACCTGCACAAATGGCAGGACAAATGGAAGCAGCTGGCTATCCAAAAGAAATCATCACTGCCTATGAAAATGGTGGTACACCTTGGTTAGATCATCGCCACACTGTTTTTGGACAAGTAACATCTGGCATGGATGTAGTTGATGAAATTGCAGCAGTTGAAAGAGATATGGCTGACAAACCAAAAGAAGACGTTGTAATTGAAACAGTTGAAATTGCTGAGTAATTAAAAATTAGTTTTTAGAGAATCTTTTAATTATTAGTTGAAAAGCTAATGATTGAGGGATTCTTTTTATATTGTGATAAACATATGTTGATTTTGTTAGAAAAATATGATATTTTCATTAAAAGATTATTTTAGAAAGGTAGGAATTAAGATGCGACCAAGAATAGCAATTCCAGCTGATACGCTAACAGAAGCAACAAATGTTATTAATGAAAGAATGGCACCCTATGCGCCTAAACCGGTAATTGAAGCAATTGTTAAATCAGGTGGGGTTCCGGTTATTTTTCCGAGTGTTTCTCCAGAATTGGTACCAGATTATCTCGACCTTTTTGACGGAGTTCTTTTTGCAGGGGGAGCTGATGTTGATCCAACATTTTTTGGAGAGGAACCTCATCAAAGGTTAGGGGCAACTTATCGTAAGCGAGATTTATTTGAAATTGAATTACTGAAACAGTCCTTAAAAGCTGATAAGACAATTATGGGAATTTGTCGAGGATTACAGTTAATAAATGTTGGTTTAGGGGGAACTTTATATCAAGATTTATCTGAAAATCCAGAAGCAACAATCAAACATTCTCAAGATGCACCAGGAAATTTTCCTTCTCACCACGTCAATGTACAAGAAGATAGTCGTCTCTATTCTTTAGTAGGGAAGCGACCTTATGTAAATTCTCGACATCATCAGTTACTAAAGAAAATTGCACCAACATTACGTGTTTCTGCCTTTGCCGACGATGGAGTGCCTGAAGCAATTGAATCAAAAGAAAATAACCAAATTTTAGCTGTTCAATGGCATCCAGAAAATATGTTTAAACATTATGAATATTCTCAAAAGATATTTGCTGACTTTATTGAAAGAGCTAAGCACTAGAAAAAAGCTGTATGAATTGTAATTAATATTACTTTTCATACAGCTTTTGTTATTATTGCACTTCCCAATTACCATAGAATAATTCACGTTTTAAATCTTCTGCAGACATAGGTGCGTTATCTTCAAAGCCTTTAAATTGATAGATAGATTCTAAAGCAGCTTCTTGATAGTGTTTGGCACGTCTTAACGCATATTTTTCTAAAGAATTATTTTCAACGTAGCTTAATAATTTAGCACTAGGAGTTGTCTTAGGATTTTCAACTCTATCTTCTAAATCTTCAAGAATTTCTTGATATTCTGGTCCTAACTGGATTTGATTCGCAAAACGTTCAAGACTCTTGATAAAAGCACGAGCCTTATTTTGATATTTACATTGGTCAGTAGGTAATTCTACTGATACATCTTCATTCATTTCATCAGCTTTACCGAGAACTTGGTCGACATCATCAGCCTTTAAAGCAGGGTGCATGATGAAATAACTAGAGAGTAGACGAATAAAGCGAAGAGTGCCAGTTCTAACGCCCACAGAACTACTAGGGTCAAGATCCAACATTCTTAATTCAAGATATTGAACACCTTTTTTAGGAAGATCTCTGAAATCTTTAGTCCCTTTAAAACGAACGGGGCTATGGAAATCATGGTCAGCAATCAATACTCCTTGTTTAAGTCCTTCTTCAATACGTTTAACATATTTTTGAACATCGACAAAGCAGCCACTAAATCGAGTACCAAAGCCATAAGAACTCTGACGAATACTTCTAATAGGATGGGGAAGTTCATCTTCTTTGTCGAAATAGTTGGCTTCAGCAATTGGACTAGCACCAAAAAGATATGTAATAAGCCATCGATAGCGCATAAAGCCTTGAGCTAAAACAGTATAAAGATAGTTCTGGACTTCAATTCTATTTTTGAAACGCTCAGGAAAATTCTTTAAAACCAAGTCAATGATATGATCATCAATACTCAAATTAATATGGGCACCACATGGAGTACCCTTGGAAAAGCCGTGACGCTTGATGAATTCCTTGAAATAAGCTTCTTTTACTGGTCCCATTTTAGCAGTTTGAATTGTACTTTTATCTTTAGGCAATTTAGGCGGCATTGAAAGTGGCCAGAGTAGTTCTCCTGGAGCTAATGCAGAACGTAGCACATTATTGATGGCGTAAAGATAATGCATTGCATCAAGTGCGTGACTAGCTGCAGGTGTTACAACCTCAGACATTGTTTCTAAGAAATCATTTGTAATCCAAGGGTTAGTTTTCTCATCTCCAATAGCTGACGGATAAGGCTCCTGGCTTAGATGTCCGGTATCATCAACACGTTGCATTTCAATTTCTAAACCCATAGTAAAGTCAGAAGTCTTAGCAACAGCTTCATTGTCAAAGATTAGTTGACCTATCTTACTAAACATAATATCACCTCTGTATAATTAGATAATTTTTAATTTTATTAGCATTATACTATAAAAAGATTAAAAATAAAGTATTTTTTGAAATAAAATCGCTAACAACCAATTTTTATTTGATTAAAAAAATTATTTCACTTTTTTGGTATTTTACACTTGTCATATATCACAAAAGTGGTATAATTAAAAATGTAAGGAAGTGATGGATATGAAGATTGATATCAAAGCTTACTTGAACTCCAAGGAGCTGACGATTTATCAAGTTTCCAAATATTCAGGTTATGGGTACACGACCTTGCACAAGTCATTCAACAAGAAGCAAACAAGTGCGACATCTCTGAATTTAAGAGATTTGGATGCTTTGGCACAATCGCAAAACAAAGCGATGTGGCAAGTATTGAAAGAACTTGAAGAGCATTATTTGAGTGATGATAATTAAATGAATAGTCGCAGTACCATAAGTCCGTAAGTTTCCAGCAGTCGTCGTTGTTAATTTAGGGGCTATTTTGGTTGCGCAAATTAATAAATTAAGAATAAGAAAATAACAGAAACGAGGGATTCTTTATGAATAACACACCTTTTGATAACTTTAATAATATGGATGATATTTTTAATGAATTGATGGGAAGTATGAATGGTATTAATTCTGAACGTCGTTATTTAATTAATGGTCGTGAAGTGACCCCAGAAGAATTTGCTCAATATCGTAAGACCGGAAAATTACCAAATAATAATCAAATGACCAGTCAAGGCAAAGCTCCAAATAAAGATGGAATTTTAGCTAAATTAGGACGTAACTTAACTCAAGAAGCTCGTGAAGGCAAGTTAGATCCAGTTATTGGACGTAACAAAGAAATTCAAGAGACTGCTGAAATTTTAGCACGTCGTACGAAGAACAATCCTGTTCTAGTAGGGGATGCTGGTGTTGGTAAGACAGCAGTTGTTGAAGGCTTGGCACAAGCAATTGTGAATGGCGATGTACCTGCTTCAATTAAGAATAAAGAAATTATCAGTATTGATATCTCTGGCTTAGAAGCTGGTACACAATATCGTGGTAGCTTTGAAGAAAATATTCAAAACTTAATTAAGGAAGTTAAAGATAGAGGAAATGTGATCCTATTCTTTGATGAAATCCATCAAATCTTAGGTGCTGGTGGTATGGGCGGTGACAACGGCTCTAAAGGTTTAGCTGATATTTTGAAACCAGCTTTATCTAGAGGTGAAATCACAGTTATTGGTGCTACAACTCAAGATGAATATCGTAATACCATTATGAAGAACGCAGCTTTGGCACGTCGATTCAATCAAGTTACGGTAAACGCTCCAAGTCCAGAAGATACATTTAAGATTTTACAAGGTATCAGAAACTTGTATGAAAAGCATCACAATGTTGTATTGCCAGATAATGTTTTAAAGGCTGCTGTGGACTACTCAATTCAATATATACCACAAAGAAGTTTGCCAGATAAAGCTATTGATTTGATAGATATGACGGCTGCACATCTTGCTGCAAAGCATCCTGTTACAGATGTTAAAGAATTAGAAAATCAAATTAAAGATGAAAAAGAAAAGCAACAAGCAGCTGCTGACAAGGAAGATTATGAAGCAGCTTTAAATGCTAAGACAAAGATTGAAGAATTGCAAAAGAAGATTGATAACCATTCTGAATCTCAAAAAGTAACAGCCACAGTCAATGATGTTGCTGAAGCCGTAGAACGTTTGACAGGTATTCCTGTATCCAAGATGGGTGCTAGTGATATCGAACGCTTAAAGGAAATCGGCAAGAGATTAAAGGGCAAAGTTATTGGTCAAGATGAAGCTGTAAATGCAGTAGCTCGTGCTATCCGTCGTAATCGTGCTGGTTTTGACGAAGGAAATCGCCCAATCGGTAGTTTCTTATTCGTTGGACCAACTGGGGTCGGAAAGACAGAATTAGCTAAGCAATTAGCTTTGGATATGTTTGGCTCTAAAGATGCGATTATTCGTTTGGATATGTCAGAATATTCTGATAGAACTGCCGTATCTAAATTGATTGGTACAACAGCTGGTTATGTAGGTTATGACGACAATAGTAACACTTTGACTGAACGTGTACGTCGTAATCCATATTCAATTATCTTGCTAGATGAAATTGAAAAAGCTGACCCACAAGTAATCACATTATTACTTCAAGTATTAGATGACGGTCGTTTAACTGATGGTCAAGGTAATACTATTGACTTCAAGAATACAGTTATTATCGCAACATCTAACGCTGGTTTTGGTAACGAAGATTTAATGGGCAAAGACGAAAAAGAAGACAAGGACATTATGAAGAAGATTGCTCCTTACTTCCGTCCAGAATTCTTGAATCGTTTCAATGCCGTAATTGAATTCTCACATTTGACTAAGGAAGATTTGAAAGAAATTGTTGATTTGATGTTAGACGAAGTAAACAAGACTTTGGCTAAGAAAGGTCTTGACTTGGTAGTAACTGATGCTGCTAAGAACTATCTTATCGAACAAGGTTACGATGAAGCAATGGGTGCTCGTCCATTACGTCGTGTCATTGAACAACAAATTCGTGATAAAGTAACAGACTTCTACTTGGATAATGTAGATGTAAAACATTTATTAGCTGATATGAAAGATGGCGAATTAGTAATCAGTGAAAGAAAGGATGCAGATAAATAATTTAAATTCTAAGAAATTACTAGATATATAGGATTAAACAGCACTAACTTAACTGTAAGACAGCAGTTTTGTTGGTGCTGTTTTTACATAGATTGGAAAAAATTTGTGATGAATATTCGACGAAAAACATTAAAAAGCTTGAATTTTTAGGGGTATAGGGCTATTATAAACTTAGATAAATAAAACGCATTCAAAAGAAAGGATGATTATTATGGCTCAAGAATACAAACGTGTCTTAGTTGCAATTGATGGTTCTAAAGGGGCAGATGCGGCATTACGTACAGCAATTGAAGTTACTAAGAGAAATGACCACACTCATCTAGATGTATTACGTGTTTTAGACTTAAATTCTCTTGAATACGGTGGGGCAGGGATTGCTCTTGACGGTCAAAAGATTTATGAAATTGAACAAGCAAATGAAGGCTATATGTTAAAACTTAAGGATAAGATTGTAGCTGAATATAATCTAGATGCAGATAGGGTTAGTGTTCACCTACGTTTCGGTAATCCTAAAGCAGTTATCACACAAGATTTTCAACCAGAATACGGTAATGATTTAATCGTAGTTGGTTCTACTGGTAAGAACTTTGTACAAAGAATGATTGTTGGTTCTGTTGCATCTTATGTAATTAGAACAGCTAAATGCGATGTCTTAATGGCAAAGGTCCGCGACGGAGAAGATAAATAAGAAAAGTAAAACTACTAGATGTTTAGGCACCTAGTAGTTTTTTGTTTGGAAAAATTAATTTATTTGAAATATAATTCGTGATAACATTTAGTAATTTCGTAAGTTTTGAACTCAGTTAGATCAAGCATAATCGTAATAATACGGTTTAAATGATATCCTTTGTGTGAGAGTTTTTGAATGATTTCTTTAATAATCTGTTCACGTTCTAATTTTTTGGCTTCTTGTATTCTATCCATAATTCTATCCTTTCAAAAGTGTATTTGACTTATTTAAAGTACGAAGAAAAAATGAGATTTCAAAAAAATGCCGCTACTTATTACAAGTAACGACATTTTTATTAGTTATTCATTTTCTTTTGTAAATAGTTAGAAATCCAAGTTAAAACTGTAATTACGATTAAGTACATTAATCCGATAATTGCCCAAACTTTGAAGCCTTCAAGGTTACGAGCGATGATAATTTTACCAGTTTGTGTAAGTTCGAGAATACCAATAATAGAAAGAATAGAAGTATCTTTCAACGTAATAATAAATTGGTTTACGAATGAAGGAACCATAATTTTAATCCCTTGTGGTAATATAATCTTCTTCATTGCTTTACCAAATGATAATCCTAAACTACGGGCAGCTTCCATTTGACCTTTATCGACAGCTTCAATTCCCCCTTTAACAAAGGCAGCAGTATAAGCACCTTCGTTTAAAGTAAGGGTGATGATGCCGGCGATGAAAGCTGGAATCTTAGTACCAGTTAAGCTAGGAATACCGTTATAGATAAATAGGGCAAGTACTAGCAATGGAAGACCACGGAAGATATAAATAACAGTAGTTGAAACCCCTTGAGCGAACTTATTAGGAATTACTCCTAAGAAACCAATGATAATCCCAAAGATAGTTGCGCCGATAATACTCAAAATAGTTAGGTAGATTGTTTTCCAAAGACCGTTAAGGAAAACGCCAGAGTTTTGTTTTAACAAACCAATAAAGGTATGTTCATTGTTGCTATTTTCGTTAGCTTTCTTTTGTTCAGCAATTGTATTTTGGTTGATGTAGCGATTTACGATCTTATCATAACCACCATTTTTCTTTAACTTAGCTAAACCATCATCAAATTTATGTAGAAGTTCTTGGTTTTTACCTTTCATAACAGCAAAACCATAGTAACCACTTTGAGCTGGTTTAGTAACAATTTTTAACTTAGTGCCAGTTTGAATAGCATATTGCATTACAGGCATATCTTCAAAACAAGCAACAGAGTTTCCGTTAACAACATCATTGTACATGTTGTCAGAATCATCAAAAGTTACAGTTTTAAAGCCATATTTATCTTTCAATGAAAGAGCATAGTTAGCAGCGGCAGTACCAGTTTTTAAAGCAACACGTTTGCCACGTAGTTGTTTGAGACTGGTAATGTTACTATTTTTAGCAACTGCCATGATGAAACCTGTCTTATAGTATGGCTTTGAGAAATCGAATTTTTGTTTACGTTCATCAGTAATAGCCATCCCAGCAATAACCCCATCAATTTGTCCGGATTGTAAGGATTGAACGGCAGAGTTAAATCCAATTGGTCGAATATTAACTTTGAATCCTTCTTCTTTAGCGATAGCTTTCATTAAATCGATATCTATTCCAACATATTGATTATTCTTATTAGCGAATTCAAAAGGGGGATAAGTAACATCTGTCCCGATATTGTAGGTTTTAGTGTCTGCATTAACATGATTATTATTCAAGTTAGTAAAAATTAATAAAGTACATAAGCAACTGACAATAAAAATAAATGCTTTTTTTAGCATAGGCGACACTCCTGAAAATTATAAAATGTTAAAATATATCTCATTAAGAATACCACAATTTATTATTAAAGTGCAATCTAATCTATAAGTAAAAACATATAAAAAAGCCAGTATGCGAATTGACATACTGGCTTAATTAAGTTTGAGGAATTATAATTATTGACTTGCTAAGCATTGACCAACTACAAAGTAGCAGATTGTTTTTTAATGGTTTACGCTGACTTAGCAAGAATAATTAATTAGTCAACGCGGACAACCCAGCCTTCAGGAGCAGGCTTATCACCAAATTGAATTCCTGTTAATTCATCATATAATTTCTTAGTTACAGGTCCAACTTCTGTTTCACTGTAGAATTGATGATACTTGTCACCAACTTGGAAACCAGCAATTGGAGAAATTACAGCAGCTGTACCACATGCACCAGCTTCTGCAAAGTGATCCAATTCATCGATATAAACGTCGCCTTCTTCAACTTCCATACCAAAGCGTTCTTTAGCAAGATACAAGAGAGAGTACTTAGTAACAGAAGGCAAGATAGATGGTGATTTAGGAGTTACAAACTTACCATCTTTTGTGATACCGAAGAAGTTTGCAGAACCAACTTCTTCAATCTTCTTATGTTCAACTGGATCAAGGTAGATACAATCGGAGAAACCTTCTTTATGGGCTTTGTCACCAGGAAGTAAACTAGCAGCGTAGTTACCACCAACTTTACTTGCACCAGTACCTTTATGAGCAGCTCTATCATAGTTAGAAACTAAGAAGCGAGTAGGAACCATACCACCCTTGAAGTAATTTCCAACAGGCATAGCAAAAACAGTAAAGATGTATTCCTTAGCTGGATGTACACCAATGTTAGGTCCAACCCCAATGATTAATGGACGTAAGTATAAAGTACCGCCAGTACCATATGGTGGAACATAAGCTTCATTTGCGCGAACAACTGATTTACATGCTTCAATGAACATTTCAGTTGAAACTTCAGGCATTAATAAGCGACGACAACTGTCTTGTAAACGAGCAGCATTGCGGTCAGGACGGAATAATTGTACATGGTTATCTTTTGTACGGTAAGCTTTCATACCTTCAAAAGCTTGTTGACCATAATGAAGAGCTGTTGAACCTTCATTCATAGCAAGTGTAGAGTCTTCAGTTAAACCTGCCTTATGCCACTCGCCATCTTTCCAATAAGCACGATAACGATAAGGGAGATCCATGTATTCAAATCCCAAGTTGTCCCAATCAAGAGTTGTTAATGGTTCTTTTGCTGTCATAATAAAATTCCTCCTTAATATGTAATCCAATAAATTAGAGTAAAGAAAAACCCACAAAGCTGGTTGAGCAGTGTGGGTAAAAAGTATATAGTCAATTCACCGCTGCAACCATTAGTTATGTAATCTATACTAGACGCACGATGAATCAAAGTCTTCACTCAAAATTAGCTGAGATATTAGATGACGCATCGTGCATCATAATAGCTAAGCTAATTAAAATTATACGGTTGCTAAATCTATTAAAATATGTACGCATAATCATCTACTCCCATCTAAATAATCTACTGAATTAATAATTGCTTTTATTATATCAGTAAATATTAAAAAATCAATATCTTTTTTAATCTTTTTGCAATTATTTAATAAAGCTATAATTTTAAGGGTAAAATAATAGAGTTTGAATTTTTTCTTCCTATTATATGACAAAAAAATTATTATTCATAAAGTATGCATTGAAAATTTTTTTGAGAAAAACTGAAATTAATTGTTGACGTAACCTAAAAATCAAGGTATAGTATATATCGTTGTCTGTTACGAAAGACGACATCAAAAATA